>Ga0114951_10002695_pt1 | contig 19656 bp, 14 predicted proteins | sample AM7aDNAmetaG_FD_88677 | JGI IMG/M metagenome (GOLD analysis project Ga0114951, IMG submission 88677) | Freshwater microbial communities from Finland to study Microbial Dark Matter (Phase II) - AM7a DNA metaG | ecosystem: Environmental > Aquatic > Freshwater > Lake | place: Finland: Lake Alinen...
GCCCTCAGGCGGCGGCGGTTGAGGCGGAAAGCGTTCACGCGCTGGCGCAGGCGGCGGCGCGCCCTCAGGGAAGTACGCGCTGACCGCATCCATCGGGATTAGCGCTGGGCGACCGCTGTCGCTGTCGATGAACGCCCACTCGGTTGAGGCAGTGGCGACAGGTTCGTTTGTTCCGGCCAGGCGCATCTCATACATACGGCGCGACGTCACCTTGCGGAAATCGTGAATCCACGTCCTGACGATAACCGAATCCCCATAATGCAGCGGGCGCAGGTACTCGATTTCGGTCTGGCGCGCCACCCACAGCCTGCGCATGGCCGCGTAACGCTCGACGCCATAACCGGCAGCGGCGGAGCCGTCAAAGGCCGCTTCCTGCATATAGCGCAGATAGTGCGAGTTATTGACGTGACCCAGCGCGTCGCATTCACCGTAGCGAACGCGTATTGTTCTTTCGTGTATCAATGGCATACTAAATTGTACCGATTACGTGTTGCAGATTTATGGCCTTGACCCCACAGTCATCATCGTTTCCATTCCCACGCCGTCGCGCCTTCGCCAATCGTCGGGAAGCACGCGATGCGCAGACGGGCGCAACCGAGCGGGATCAAGGTGATCTCTTCCTCCGGTTCCTTCGACTTCACCGGGCTCTGTTGCAATTCCTGAACGGTCTCATTTTGCAACCCCCATTGCGGGATGCGCCTGCCCTTCGCCTTCAGCTCCAGTGGCGCTGCGGCCACTGTCCACGGTTGTTCCGCCGGCGCGACTGTCCGACCGAGTTCAAATGACGCGGCAGGATTCTGGCGGTCGACGATCAAGCCGTAGTTCCATGGCGTCGTCGGCAGTACTTCCCACTCCGGCCAGCGGTCGCTGCCGCCGCAACGCCGCCACGCCTCCTCAATCTTAAGCGAGTAGGTGAGCGGCCCACGGTTTACGCTGACGCTGCCCGTGCGCGGCCACTCAGTCAACGTGATGGGCATGCCCATGTCGAGTGTCACGACATCGCCGGCAGCCCAGGCGCGTTCGATGCGCAGGTAGAATCCCGCCAAATCGTCCTCCAACGCACTCAGATCGATTTCTTCGCCATTCACCTGCGCCTTAAAACGGTCGCTCCACCCCGGCACGCGCAGATAGAGCGGGAAGGTCGCAGCCTGCCCGATCACCAGTGTGACGCCGCCATCGAACGGATAATGGGTGGACTCTTCGATCGTGACCTCGGTTTCATCCGCGCCCACCTTTGCCGTCACCGTCGATGGCGCGTACATCCATGCTGCCAATCCGTTGTCCGCGCTGGCCTGCCATAGGTTCTCAGCATAGTACGGCCAACCCATCGCCACGTTGTGCTGACAGCACCGGTAGTCATGCGGCGAGTAACTCACCATGCGCCCCTTGTTCTGGTACTCATGCTGCTCCGATGCATCCAGCTTGGGCTGGTTGGACGCCGTCAGGTAGTGCAACCCCTTCAGATCCGGCGTGCTGGCGGCTGGGAAGTGATTGAGCATGACATCTTCAGTCCGATCGGCCCAGATCGTGTCGCCTGTCACGCGTCCGAGGATATAGAAGCTCTTGGCAAACTCGGTCATGCCGCACGTCTCAAAGCCCTGACGCGGGTCGACGCAACCGGTGCGGATGTTTTCATCGGCGCCAAAAATACCGCGTGGTTGCTGCCCCCACGTCATCAGATGCTGATGATACCAATACTCGGTCTGATCGAGATGCCACTGCGCCTTTGACTGCGCATAGAAGTTGCCGGAGTAACGGAAGCGCTGTGTGAAATTCACGACGTGATGATCGAGCCATTCATCGGGCGCCGGGTCGATGCGCTGATAGACTTTTGCCGCCAGATCGAGCAGCCATGCAGCGCCGGTCTGGTTGTACAGCCAGTAGATCTGCGGCAGAAAATCACCCGCCCGGCTACGCTGCCACCACGGTCGCCAATCGCCGAATTCATGCCCGCCATTCGTGATGACCGGCAGAAACTGCTCTTCGGGCAGATCGCGGCAATAGGCAAAGAAACGCGTCAGGAATGGGATGACGCGTGGATCAGCCGTCGCCTCGTAATGGCTGATCACAGCGTCGAGCATCACCATGTGCGGCCACAGATCCGCGCAGACCTGCCCGTTGACGCCCTCCATGCGTTTGTGATAGCGCGCGCCAAAGTAACCATCGGCGTCCTGGCTGTCGATCACGGCCTCTATCCAGTGTTTCGACTCAGCCAGCAAGCGCGCATCCTGGGTAAGCGCTGCAAGATCGTAGAAACCACGCAGCCAATAGGGTTGTTCTTCCCAGCCCATCTTCTCGCCGCCAAACCAGCCGTTTTCGGGATCGAGGAAAAGGCTGATCTCGCTCAAGCGCCCGGTCATGCCCTCGACCATCAGGTCGAGTTGGTGACGCAGCCATCCTTTCGGCTGCACATGCCCCAGCGGCAGCTTGACCAGCGGGCTTGCCAGCAGTGGGGCGCGGTTGGTGTTGTAGTAACGGTTCGATGCTCCCTCGGTCGACGGTCGAGAGACAACTGATATCTCCATGTCATTCCTCGCTTGTTTCACGCGTGATCTTCACGATATAGAACAGGTCTGCCTACGCATTGCGGTAACCCGGTTGCGCCTGCATCTCTTCGATAAACGCAAGCATATTCTCCAACGGCACATCGCCCTCAACGGCATGCGCCGGGGCAAAGATGTATCCGCCATCAGACCCGGCTTCGATCAAGCGCCTCGTCTCGCGGCGCACGTCATCGACGGAGCCGTATGGCAAGGTGCGTTGTGTGGACAACCCGCCATGGAACGCCAGCTTGCCGTGATACTGCTTCAACAGGGCATGCACATCCATCACTTCAGGCTGGAACGGGTTAAAACAGTTCAGCCCGATGCCAATCAGGTCGTCGAATAATTCATCGACATCGCCGCATGAATGGATAAACACCTGTTTCCCCTGCGCATGCACGGCGGCATACGTTCGCTTCAGCACCGGGTAAATGAACTCGCGCCAGGTGCGCTTGCCCATGAGCAGGCCGTGCTGCTGTCCCCAGTCGTCGCCGAAGTAGATGGCGTCGATGTCGAACTTGCACGCCTCGTTCAGCACCGCGATGTTGTAGTCGGCGATGGTGTTCAACAGCTCGTGGACGAACGCGGGGTTGTCGATGAAATCTATCATCAGATCAATCATTCCGCGCAACGTCCACGCGCGCTCGTACAACGAGAAGCCGACGTTGAACACCCGATACCGGTCACCATAGCGGTTGATCAGCGCCGGGATGTCCTTGTAAAAAATCGGATCAAGCGGGTCGGGGAGCGCATACCCACGCAACGTTGGTTCTGGCAACACCTGCCCGCGCACATTGCCGATGTCCTTGTCGATGCTGCGGTCCCACACCACGCCAAACACATCGCGATAACAGTCATGTCCGATGTCGGTGAAGAAACCATACGTATCCGCCACGGTCAGGAGGTGATTCTGAAACGTGTCTTCGAGGTCATGCGTGCCGAAGTGCGCAGCCAGCTTCTCATACGCTTCCTGCGTAAATCCAAACGCCCACGGCACATAAGGCGGACGCACTCCCTCCAACACTTGTTTGATAATCTCGCGTTTGCTCATCGTGTTCCCTCTAATAGTTCGGCGTGGCGGGCTCAAAGACAGCATCGAGGAACTCGACTGCGCCTTCAGCCGTCACGCGCAACAACAGCGACTGGTGCGGGGCAAAGTGCAATGTCACTGCGACGCGCCGGCCAGGGATGCTGATCTCCACGTCGCGCTGCATCGCCTGCTCGTGATGCGACTGTCCATACGCCAGCGGATATCGCAACCCGCGCGCGTGTGGATGCGCAAAGAAGAACGTATACTCGTCGCCATTCTTCCGGCACCAGAAGTCCGGTATATCCAATCCACGCACAAGGCGCGCGCCTTGCGCGCCGCTCATCACCGCGCCGAGATCCGGCGACACATTGCGCATCGACGCCAGTGCCCGGTAATCCGCCTCGTAAGACGCTGACTTCATCCTGCCCGGTTCGCGCAGGCGACGCTTCAGGCAAATCGGCGCGCCTTGTTTCGCCAGCCGCAGCAGTTCACTCAACGCGTCGCTGTCCAGCCAATCCACGTCGACGTAGATCGCCTTAAACGCTTGCGCGCCGCACATCAGCCAGCCACCCCGGTAAATCATCGTCTTCAGGAATGGGGTCGATATCCACAACGGCCTGGCGCCCTTCAGTCCATCGGGGAAGCGGGTGTAATGCATCTCCCAGTGATACAGCGCGCTCGGTTTGCGCAGCGCCTCGGGCAGCTCATGCTGCATCCGCGCGTCCTCTATCGGCAGATATACCGCAATATCGGAGCACGTCTCACCCTGCCGCATCGCGGCGCTGACGCGACTCATGTAGGCGTTGAACGCCGGAAGCTGGCCGGCGAACGAGCTTTCCGGGCCGACGTGGGTCGTGGCATAAAAGCGATTGCTCCCGCCGCGCGGGTTATACGGCATGCCATGCCAGACGATCTGATTGACGCCGTTTGCGAACATGGCATCCGCCAGCATCTTCAGATCGGCAATCTGTTCCTCGCCCTGGTGTTGACCAGGGCCGGGTTTGGCAACCCAGCCGTACATGCAGGTGAACGTTTCGGCGGACACAATCGGTTTGCCGGTCAACGCCGCCGCGGACGCCGCAATGTTGGAGAACTCCGGATCGAAGAGAATAGCCTCGGACTCCGGCACATCGACGGCTGCATAGGCTGCCAGCAGGTCGGTCGGCGCGCCGTGGCATTGCACCCGCGAGAAGCCGCCCAACTGGCGACAAATCAACGCATATGGCTCGTAAAACTCGCGCAGCACGGTGTCAGAGATGAGCTTGCGATAGTCATAGCGCACATCAGGATGCTGGCACAACTCAGGCATGAACGGCTCAATGTCATAACCGAAGCGCGCCCTGAAAGCGTCGCCGAACCCAGCCGTCCATAGTTGTTCGGTCAGGATTTCCCATGAGTCACAGAACAACGCAGAGGGCGAACCGCGTAAACCGCCGGCCAGCCCCGCGCCCATCGTCTGTGCATACCGCGCCAACGCTTCCCGATCCAGGTGGTTGACAAGATTGCCTTCAATGGGCCACTCCCACGACTTCTCCAGCCGCTGCGGCGATAGCCCATTGAAGTCGCGGCTGGCATCCGCAGCGGTCACCGTCGGGCCGCCAAACGGCCATGACGTGCCAAATGTGAAATCGCAGCCCAGCCCGATCGCATCGGCATATTGCTTGGCATAGGCCACGCGGTCAGACCATTCAGCGCTCAACCAGCCGGGGCCAGGTTTGGCGTCGGGCTGCGGATAGACCCATGCGAACTCGACGCCGCCGAAGCCATTCTGCTTCACCCAGTCGAGTTGATCGCGAATGTCGTCGTCGCGAATCTCGCCTGCGAACCACCACCAGCGGGTGTAAGGTTTTGAATCTGTATACATGTCCATGTGAACCACGTCCTGAACGCGCGTTTGACATGGTGATTTAACCACGAACTTACTATTTGGCGTTAAGGGTCAGCAGCATCATCGCAGGGACATCATCACCGACGTTGACATCAATGCGCAGTCGCCACGTTCCTGAGGAAGGAAAGAAAACACCCGAAGCAAAATAGGCTCCGCCACTGGGTGATTCGAGGAGGAATTGGCGTTCACCAGCCTCGCCCGGTCTTGTGACATACAACACGGGAGACGCCGCTGTCGCAGGCTTGCCATCCGGCGCAACCGCCATCAGCGTCACGGTCGATGTCACGAACGACACTGGCGGATAAGGCTGGAGCTTAAACGTCACCGTAGTGCCGCTGATGATCTGCATGCCGCCGCCGGCAGCATCGAGCGGCATCTCGGCCGCGGCCATCAGCAAGTCGATGGATACGCGCGGCCGCGGTTGCGGTTGCTGTATCGCCAGATTATGCAGAAGAAAGCCAATCGCCAGCGCCGGCAGAAAACAGGCCAGCGCGATCGCAGTCCAGCGTAACGCGAAGCGCGGCCCCATGTGGGCTCAACTGGTGTAAAGCACCAGGAACACTACCACCCACACGGCTGCGATAAAGCACCAGTACAACGTGCAGGCCTGCACCGCCGCGCGACGCTGCTGCGTAAACTGACCCATCAACGCGCGCACCAGCACGATTACCATGAAGAGGACGCCGGCAAAAACGCGCAGCACGTGGAAGATCAGCAATGCGAAGAACGTGGAGCCAAAAGCGCTGCTACTCGGCGAAAACCCGACCGAGATAAATCGGCTGAACTCGACCGTCTGCACCAGCATAAACACCAGCCCCAGGACAGCGGCGACGGTCACCCCGATCACCAGGTTGCGCTGCTTATTTGCCGCAATTCCGCGCTCCGCATAAGCCATCGCGCCGACGCTTACAGCCAGGATCAGGGTGTTGATCAACGGCAGCGCCAGCGATGGATGAACGGGTTGGTCCGAGGGTATCTGTATGGTCGTATCGCCGCGCAAAAAGAAATACGCCAGGAACAGTCCAATGAAGAACATCGACTCGGAGACAATGAAAACAGCGGCGCCGATTAATCCGGTATTCGGCTTACTGTTTGTCATGTCCCTGCCTTGCCGTGTCGAGAGTGCGCTCATGCGGTGTGTTGCGCCTGACCATCGCCCTGTGCGTCCGCAGTTGAGGCATTGCGTATTTCATCCATGATCCACATCCCGAGGCCGATCACTGTCACGACAACACCGATGACGAGCAGCACCGGCGTCAGGACGATGCCAAACACAGTGCCACTCATGCCGGCCGCAAGAATGATTGGCGCCCAGCTCGGCGATGGAAGGTGAATATGTTCCTCTTCCTCGCGCACTGCTTCCGGCGCTGCTTCGTTATTCTTCTTTTCTTCCATTTCTTCTCAATACCCTTCAGTGTCGCTAAAATCCATATGCGTGAGACGCCAGCGGCGTCGCCGCGCATCAGGCTTATTTCACTGCGTACAAGGTCATCCACACCAGACCGATAATCGATCCGAGCGCAACCACGCCCAGGCACACCAGAACGAGCATGCGGGCGCGATTTTCCATTGACTTTGGAATCATCTTTTCCTCTATTCTCAGACGCGGAGTATCAACCGGTCAACGACCATGGCTGCAAACAACAGCGCCAGGTACAGCAACGAATACTTATACAGGCTGAGGGCAGTCTGCGATGTCTGCTCGCGGTTCAGTTGCCACGCGCGCCACAGGAAAATTCCACCCAGCGCAACCGCCCCCACGAGGTAGATCCACCCCATGACCTGCAATGGCACAAGCACCACTGTCAGGGCAACCATCCCCAGCGAGTACAACAGCATCTGGCGAGCCGTCTCAACAGGGCCTGCAATCACTGGCAACATTGGAACACTGGCCGTCGCGTAGTCCTTGCGCTTGAGCAACGCCAGCGCCCAGAAATGAGGCGGCGTCCAGAAGAAGACGATCATGAACAGAAACAAAGACGGCCAAGTTAGTTGTCCATACGCGGCCGCCCATCCCACCAAGGGAGGAATCGCGCCCGCGCCGCCGCCGATGACGATGTTCTGCCACGTCGTGCGCTTCAGCCAGCGCGTGTAAACCACCGTGTAGTAGAAGAACCCAACCAGTGAGAGCACCGCCGCCAGGATGTTGACGAACAGCACCAGAATGGTGAACGCGATCACAGCCAGCACGACGCCAAACACGAACGCGCGGCGGGACGACATCCGCCCGCTGGGCACCGGGCGCAATTTGGTGCGCCCCATCATGCTGTCGATGTCCACGTCATAGGCCATGTTGACGGCATTGGCGCCGCCGGCCATCAGATACCCGGCCAATAGCGTCCACAGGATCAGGTAGAACGGCGGTGATCCGGCCGGCGTCACGAGCATGCCAGCCAGCGTCGTAAAGAGCAGCAGCGAGATCACGCGTGGCTTTGTCAGCACGACATAATCGCTGATCGTCTGCCGCAACGCTGACGCGCCGCCGGGCGTGTCGCCGCCCTTGAGACTAATTGGCGTATGCATCTAGTGACTGCCGCCTGAGGTTTTGGAGTCGGATTTTGCGCCGGCCGCTTTGGCGCGCAACTCGATCATCGGGCGGTCGCTCTCCACAACAGGCGTGCGCGCGAAGTTATAGACTGCCGGCGGTGACGTTGTCGCCCATTCCAGCGTGGCGCCTTCCCACGGATCATTGCCGGCAACTTCACCCTTGCGCCCCAGGATATAAATAGCAAAATTGATCATGAAGATCAGCACGGAAAAAGCGATGGTAAATGCGCCGATCGTCGCGATCAGGTTCGGTATATCCCAGCCGCGGTCGGCGGCGTAGGTTGCAATACGACGCGGCATGCCTTCCAGACCCAGAATGTGCATGGGGAAGAACGTCAGGTTAAACCCGATGAACATCAGCGCGAAATGCCACTTGCCAAGCTTGTCATCCAGCATGCGACCCGTTATCTTTGGCAAATAGAAGTACAGCCCGGCAAAGATGCCGAAGACGCTGCCGCCGAACAGCACATAGTGGAAATGAGCCACGACCCAGTAGGTATTGTGCACCTGCATATCGATGGGAATCGCGCCCTGAATCACGCCCGTGATCCCGCCGATCACAAAGGTGGATATAAAGCCGATGCACATCAACAACGGCGTCTTCAGGCTTACAGAGCCTTTCCACATCGTCGCAATCCAACTGAACATCTTCACGCCGGTCGGGACTGCGATGACCATCGTCGTGAACATGAAGAAGCGCTCGACCAGCGGGTCGACGCCACTCACGAACATGTGGTGCACCCAGGTGGTGAAGCCAAGCACGCCGATCAGGATGCTGGAAAGCACCATGACCTTGAAACCGAACAACGGCTTGCGTGAAAACACCGGGATAACCTCAGACAGAATGCCCATCGCGGGCAGGACCATGATGTACACCGCAGGATGCGAATAGAACCAGAACATGTGCTGCCACAACCTGGGATTAGATGTCGTAAAGAACTGCGTGCTGAAGTTGCGGTCAGTGATCAACATGATCAGCGCCGCCGTCAGCACCGGGGTCGCCAGCAGCACCATCCCGGCGGTCACGATCATCGTCCAGGTGAAGATCGGGATGCGCCACATCGTCATGCCGGGCGCGCGCATCGTGTAGATCGTCACAAGGAAGTTGACCGCGCCAAGTGTGGACGAGATGCCAAGCAATACAACGCCAAAGAGCCAGATGTCCATGCCGCTCTGCGGCGAGAACTGCTTTGTTGACAAGGGCACATAGGCTGTCCAGGCTGCGCTGGAGGCAGTGCCGCCGATAAGGAAGCCGCCTTCCATCACGATGCCCGCGAAGATCAGCAGCCAGAAGCTTAACGCATTGATGCGCGGGAACGCCATGTCGCGCGCGCCAATCTGCAGCGGGATAATGTAGTTGCCCAAGCCTACCAGCATCGGAATAATGAACAGAAAGATCATACCGGTGCCATGCATCGTGAACAACTCGTTATACACGTTCTGATCGACGATTTTCATGCCCGGCGCCATCAGTTGCAGCCGGATGATCAACGCGAAGATGCCCGAAAGCAGGAAGAAGAAGAACGTCGAGACCAGATACATGACGCCGATCTTCTTATGGTCAACCGTGGTCAACCAGCCGGCAATCTCGCTCAGCAAGCCTGGTTTGGCGACGGGTATACTTACACTTGCCATATCAAACAACTCCTTACATTCGCGTGTATGACGACGCTGTGCGCCTTCACGCTCTTTAACAATTGATTACTTTGTCTTTTGCTGTGCGACCCATGCATCGTAGTCGGCCTGCGGCAACACCTTGACGTTTGACAGCATCTGAGAGTGCGCCAAACCGCAGAACACATTGCATTGCCCATAATACATCCCGGCGGGGGCGTTGAACCACACATGCGACATTTCGCCCGGGTTCACATAGATCATGCCGCCCAGCGCCGGCACCCACCAGGCATGGATGACATCCGCCGACACAATATCCAGGCGCACGGTCTTGTTCTCAGGCACAACCAGTTCCTGGGTGACAATGAATCCGTCGGCATACTTGAACTGCCACACCCACTGCCGCGCCGTCACATTGATCACAACGTCAACTTTCTTGGCCTCGCTGACGCGCTTGATCGCCACCTGGTCATTCACGCCATGCACGTGATTCAGCGGGTCGTTAAATGTGCCGGTGGCTTGCAACTGGCCCATGGAGTTTACTGAAAAGAGAAAAATTACCGCGACCAGCACCATCGGGAGTATCGTCCAGACAGTTTCCAGCCCGGCATGACCATGGACTTGAACCGGCGCATCGTTTGCAGCGCGGCGCCGAAACTTCACGACAGAAAAAATAAGCAGACCCTCAACCAGGATAAAAACAATAGCCGAGAAAACGTACAGAATCAAGTACAGGTTGTTGATGACCTGGGCATCTTGCGAGACCGGTGGAACCAGCATTATCCCCTTACCTCTACCTCTACAGAATTAGTCAAATAACCAGCAACACACAAAAACATGACTGGCCCTTTCCTGAGCCAGTCAACGACGAACAAATTAATCCAATTAATGCCCCGCATTCTAACACGTAAATCGTCTGCGCGTGATGAAAATCACAAATGAAATGGGGGCTCCGCATGCCATACGTCATCACGTTTGCATAGCCGCCAGGCAGCGATCCGACCAGCCTCGACCTTGCCCAGCTCGATCCACTGCCCCAGCCAGTTCAACCGCGCAGTCGCAGGCTGACCATTGACATCTTGCGCAAAAATCAGGAAGTCGTCAGCGCCAGTGGCTTGTAGTGAGAGGATGCGCAACGAACCTGGCTTTATCTCCGCCCAACTGCCCGTGCGCCCCAGGTCGCCTGCGGACGCAGGAACCGCCAGCGACACGATGGGTTCTTCCAGAAGTCGCGCGCGTTGCGGCAACATCTCATCGGCGGGCGCAACCAGAAACTTGAATCGCAGTTCGCCGCTGTCGACCGTCGGGATCCAGGGCATTTCCTCAGGAGCCAGCGTCAGGTCGTCGGTGTAGCGCGAAGCGCGCGCAATGGTCGCTCGCAGTGCGCCATTCTTCAGGTCAAAGTTGTACAGCCCATTGCTCGCAAACCCAAGCCTGGCAGTGCGCACCCAGCGCCCGCCGGGCGCCTCGCCCACCTCGCCGCGCTTGACCAGGCCGCCCGGAACCTCAAACTCGGCTTGACGCGCATCGCATGGCATCACCAGCTTCACGCGCGCGGAACGCTCATCCAGGAACAGACGCGCATCGACATCAATCTGTTCATGCTGGCGCGAGAGCGAGAAGCGCAGATCCAGCCGCGAATGTCCGCCCGCAAAGCGCACCCATAACATTCCCCGTTCCGGCCCAGACTCAAGCACCTTGACCGCCTTGATCCGCCAGGACGCAATGACCGCCGAGAGATCAAGCGACTCTGGAAGCTCGTTCATGCTGCCCCACGAGCCATAAGGGTCGTTGACAGTGATAACGTGCAATCCAATCGGCCCGAACAACGACTTCCCGCGATGAAAGACCTGCACGCCCTCGTTGTCCAGCGTTGCCACGACCTTATAAATGCCATTGTCGATGGTTCCGGGTTGTTGAGCGCTCACGGGTTCCGGCGTCGGCGGCGCTTCAGCGCCTTCCACCCAACCCATTGTCAACACTTTCCAGCCAAACGCCGGCAACTTCAACCTCGTCACGGCGCGCTTGCGCCAGGGAAAATCCATCATTGCCGTAATGTCGCCGGGGACGATCTGCATCGGCAGTTTGCGGCCGGCATGATCGCGCAACTCGACTGGCAATTGGTCAGTGCGGTCGCGATATTCCCAGATCGGGCGGTAGTCCATGTTGGCTTCGACTTCGACCGGGCCGTCATAAGCCGCTGGATGTGGATTCCACACCAGCAGCGCCACCGGGCCAGGGTGATCGCCCTTGGGAGCCTTGACGGTCGTATCGACGCAGGCCGCTAAAGCCATGAGCGCGGCATTCTCGACCCGTTGCGCCCGATGATACGCGCCGCCCAGCCACGCAAGCTGGTCATCAGTGGCGCGTTCGAACAACGACCCGGGCAGAATGTCGTGGAACGAGTTGAACGCCAGACCACGCCATGCATTGTCCAGCGCTCGCTCACTGGCCTGCCCAAGGCCTGCGCGAATCACCGTTTCCGTGCGCTCAGCCCTGAAGACGCTGGCTTCAGTCCGGCGATAGAAGAACTTCAGCTTCGCGACCGACGAGTAGCAACCGCGCAGACAGAAATTCAATTCGCCATGGACTACGGGCAGGAAGGTGAGGGGTTGCTCGGCTACCTCCGCCGCCAATGCGTCAAATAGGCGATGCAACCCCGACCACACCATGGTCACCTCGGGATGTGCCTTCGCCCACGCGCGGATATCTGCGAGGCTGCGCCGTGAGGGCCCGCCGCCGTGATTCCCCAGCCCGAAGAACACGCCGACGTTCTGCAGGTCGCACTGTTGCGCCGATGCGAGCAGGCCGTCCAGACGGCGCGGCATCTCGTCGCGCTCGTTGCCATACCAGCCGACCGGCGGGCGATAGGCCAGTACGCGTGAACCGCCGCTCCCTTCCCACCAGAAGGCGGGTTTGGCGATCGGCACTATATCCGGCCCGGGGCGCGTAAACGCAAATCCCTGCATCCCTGATGCTGCCAGCACCTCCGGCAGCCCGGCGCTATGGCCGAACGAGTCGGCGGCCCACGCCACGCGCGCGCGGACTCCGAATCGCGACTGAAAGTAGTCCTGTGACAGCATAAAGTGGCGCAGAAGCGTCTCGGTCGAGGTCAGATTGGTGTCGGGTTGAACGTATGTCCCGCCCACAACATCCCAACGCCCCGCCTTGATATAGGCGCGCACCCGCTCAAATACATCCGGCGCGTGCGTTTCCATGTGTTCGTATTGCACGGCTTCGCCGCGCATAAACGTCAGTTCGCCGTCGGCGTCCATCAGGTCGAGGATCGCGCGCGAGGTCGTGATCCCTTCGTTTAGCCCTTCGCGCCAGTCCCAGAACCATACCGGGTCAAGGTGCGCATTACCAATCAAGTGAAAAGTCAATTGTGCCATGTTACGTGCCGCCTCCAGAAGGCGACATAAATACTATACGGGTATGCATTGGAATGCAAACGACTGGCGTATCCGGTTAAGGCGTTGCAGAGTAGAATCATCCTAGCCTGATTAAAGTCAAAAAACCTATCTGAAGGATGACTCACACATGTTAAAACATCTGGACATCACGCGCCAGCGTTTGCAGAATTTCGCATCGGACGGCAACCTGCGCGCCAAAGTGTACTCGCAACACGCCCCTGTTTCGCTCGCGATGTATTCAGCGCCGGATCGCATCACCTACGAAGAGGCATTAGCCGGCCAGTACCGGCCGACGGATGTCGGCGAGCAATTCGGCCCCATCTGGTCGACGCACTGGGTCAGGGTGAATCTCGATATACCCGCCGAATGGAACGGGCAGGAAGTGCACCTGCTCTGGGACTCGTCATGTGAAGCTTGCGTGTGGCAGGATGGCCAACCGCTACAGGGACTGACAGGATCGGGAACCGGTTGGGCAGCAGGAGCTGCGCGCCCCGCCTACACATTGATCAAGAAAGCACAAGGCGGCGAACACATCACGCTTTACATCGAGGTCGCCGTCAATAACCTGTTCGGCGTCACTGGCGACACGGATCCAAGCCACATCGGCCTGTTGCGTCGCGCCGAAATCGCTGTATTCGACCGCGACGCCTGGGACCTGTTGTGGGATTTCGTCATCATCGCCGATATGGCAACGCACCTGCCCGTGAACACTCCGCGCGGCGGTCAGGCGCTGCACACGGCGAATGCGATGGTCAATACATGCAATCTCGAAGACCGCGCCACCTGGCCGGCGGCGCGCCAGTTGGCCGCGAAGTTCTTCTCCGCGCACAACGGCGACGGCCAGCACAACTTGTCCGCAGTCGGCCATGCGCACATCGACACGGCGTGGCTGTGGCCGCTGGCCGAGACACAACGCAAATGCGTGCGCACTTTCTCGTCAGCGGTGCGCTACATGGACGACTACCCCGACTATATCTTCGCGTGTTCGCAAGCGCAGCAATTCGAGTGGATCAAAACGAAGCACCCCGGCCTGTGGGACAAAATCAAGGCGCGCGTCGCAGACAACCGCTTCGTGCCCACTGGCGGGACATGGGTCGAGCCGGACTGCAATATCCCATCCGGCGAGTCGCTGGTGCGCCAGTTCGTCTTCGGTCAGCGCTTCTTCCGCAAGGAGTTCGGGGTGGTCTGCAATGAGTTCTGGAACCCGGATGTATTCGGGTACTCCGGCGCGTTGCCGCAGATCATGCAGGGCGCGGGCATCACCCACTTCCTCACGCAGAAGCTATCATGGAACCAGATGAACAAACCCACCAGCAGCACCTTCCTCTGGGAAGGCATCGACGGCAGCCGCGTGCTCACGCACTTCCCGCCCGCCGACACCTACAACGCCGAAGTCAGCGTAAAGGAAGCCCTCTTTAACCTGAGCAACTTCAAAGACCATGACCGCGCGCGCGAAAGCTACCTGCTGTTTGGTTACGGCGACGGCGGCGGCGGCCCGACCGTTGAAATGCTCGAACGCCTGAAGCGCATGAAAGATGTAGACGGACTGCCGCGCATGGAATCGCGCGCGCCTGCCGATTTCTTCACACGCTGCGAGGCCGACATCATCGATCCGCTGGTGTGGGTCGGCGAACTGTATTTCGAGTTGCACCGCGGCACCTACACCACCCAGGCGCGCAACAAACTCGGCAATCGGCGCAGCGAGGAACTCCTGCACGATGTGGAATTTCTGTCTGCCATCGGCTTCGCGTTGCACGGGAAGCCGTATCCAACCGAGGAGATCAACCACCTGTGGAAGCTGGTGCTGCTAAACCAGTTCCACGACATCATCCCCGGTTCGTCTATCACCGAGGTCTATCAGGATTCGGACGCGCACTACGCCGAAATCCTCGCGAGCGGCGCAGCATTGCGCAGCAGCGCGATTGCGCCGATGGTCAGCGCAGAAGCAACAGGCGCCGTGCTCGCAGTCAACACGCTCAGCAGCCCGCGCACCGAAGTGATTGAACTCCCCGCAGGTATGCCAGGTGCGCAGGTCGGCGCAAATGGTAAGGGACTCGGCATCGTCAGCGCGCCGGCGCTCGGTTTCAGCGTTTCCACGCCAGCAACGACCGTCGACGCCCCGGTAACCATCAGCGAAACGGCTCAGGCGATCACGCTGGATAACCAGGTTGTGACGGCGGTGTTCAACCGCGCCGGGCGGCTGATCAGCCTATTTGACAAGCGCGCCAAGCGCCAGGCCATCGCGCCAAACGCACAGGCAAACAACCTTGTGTTGTTTGACGACGAACCCAACAACTGGGCAGCGTGGGATGTCGATGTGTTCCACCTGGAGAAGAAGTACCAGGTCGGCGACGCAAAATCCATCCGTGTGATCGAAACGGGCCCCGCGCGCGTCGCGATCGAGGCCGAGTACGCCATTGGCGCGGGCAGCACACTGAAACAGGTCATCTCGCTCACCACAAACTCGGCCAGACTCGACTTCGCCAACGAGGTCGAATGGCATGAGCGCCACAAGTTCCTCAAAGTCGAGTTCCCGTTTGACCTCCGCGCGCAGGAAGCCACCTACGAGATCCAGTTCGGACACTTGCGCCGCCCCACCCACTTCAACACAACCTGGGATGTCGCGCGCTTTGAGGTGTCTGCCCATCACTGGGCCGACCTGGCCGAGCCGGACTTCGGCGTGGCGCTGCTCAACGACAGCAAGTACGGCTACGCCGTTCAGGGCAACGTAATGCGGCTGTCGCTGTTGCGCTCGCCCAAGAGCCCCGACCCCATAGCTGACATGGGACATCACGCCTTCCGATACGCCATCCTCCCGCATGTGAGCGACTTCCGCGAGGCCGGCGTGATCGAAGAAGGGTATCGCTTCAACCTGCCGATGATTGCAGCCGCGACGAATGAACAGCCCGGGGCGATGTCGTTCTTCAGCGTCTCAGCGAGCAACGTGATCATCGATACGATCAAGAAAGCCGAAGACTCGGATGCGCTGATCGTGCGCTTGTACGAGGCACATGGCAAGCGCGGGATCGTGCGCCTGACCAGCCCGTTACCTGTTGCTTCAGCCTCTTTGTGCAATTTGCTGGAAGAGCAGGACGCGCCGATTGAGTGGGTCAATGGCGGAGCAGACATCACGATCGCGCCATTCAAACTGGTGACGATTAAATTGCAATTGGGACGGTAAAAAACATAAATGCAGATTGAAGGAACTACGGCGTTATGCCACACGCCGGTGAAGACAATCGAATGGGTCGGTGACGCGGGCGGCGCAGCGCGCATCATCGACCAGACGTTGCTGCCAGGCGAACTCCGGTATCTGGACATTACGGATGTCGCCGCGATGTGGGAAGCGATCAAGATATTGCGCGTGCGTGGCGCGCCGGCAATTGGCATCGCTGCGGCGTTCGGCGTCTACCTGGCGGTGCGATATGCGTCCCTTAATGACGCGGTATCGTTCCTCGCTGAAGTCGATGCCGCAGCCGCCTACCTGGCAACGTCGCGCCCCACCGCCGTGAACCTGTTCTGGGCGTTGAAACGAATACAGAGGCTGGCCTGCGATGCGGCCAGCCTCGACCTCCCGGCGATCAAAGCAACACTCCTCGCAGAGGCTATCGCGATGATCGCCGAGGACAACGCCGTCTGCCGCGCCATCGGCGCCTACGGCGCGGCGTTGCTGACGCCGCGCACTAAAGGCGCGGTCTGCAACATCCTCACGCACTGCAACGCGGGCGGTCTTGCAACAGCACAATGGGGCACCGCACTCGCGCCCGTGTATGTGGCCGCGGAACAGGGTCGATCTCTGCACGTGTTCGCCGATGAGACGCGCCCGTTGCTGCAGGGGTCGCGCCTGACGGCGTGGGAACTGCAACAGGCAGGTATCCCGGTCACGGTGATTACCGACAACATGGCCGCAACCGTGATGTCGAAGGGTCGGGTGGACGCCGTGATCGTCGGCACTGACCGCGTGGCGGCCAACGGCGATGTGGCGAACAAGATCGGCACCTTTGGCGTAGCCATCCTGGCGCGTGAGTTTGGCATCCCGTTCTATGTGGCGGCGCCGCTGTCGTCCATCGACATGGAACTGGTATCGGGCGAACTGATCCCGATTGAGGAGCGCAAGCCGGAGGAAGTCACGGATGGCTTTGGCCGGCGCACCGCCCCAGCCAATGTGCAGGTGTTCAATCCAGCCTTTGACGTCACGCCAAATAAGTACGTCACAGCCCTCATCACTGAGAAAGGCATCGCGCGCCCGCCGTATACAGAATCCCTGCGCCACCTCATGCAACCCGGATAACCTCATGGCAAACACATACCCAGTCCTGAACAGCACGGAACAGGCGGTGACGATCACCAATGAAGGACAGACCATGCGCGGGATGCTGCATCTGCCCACGACGCCGGGCCCCCACCCCGCCGTCCTGTTGTTGCATGGATTCACCGGCGACAAAACCGGCCCGCATCGCCTGTTTGTCCATGCAACCCGCGCGCTCGCAGCCGCCGGCATCGCGGCCTTGCGCTTTGACATGCGCGGCAGCGGCGAGAGCGAAGGGGAGTTTCAGGACGTCACGATCGCGACGGAACTGAGCGATGCGCAGGCAGCGCTGGACTGGCTGACCGCGCGCCCGGAGGTCGATCCGCAACGGGTTGGGTTACTCGGTCTCAGCCTGGGCGGGCTACTCGCAAGCATCCTGGCTGGGCGCAACGCCAGTCGCATTCAGGGACTGGCCTACTGGAGCGCCGCCGCAAATGCCGAGGTGTTTATGCACACGGCCAACCGCACCGCAGAGAAAAGCGGCGTGAGCACTGGGTCATTGATGGACCAGCTTCTTACACAGGGTTACATCATGGTGTGGTCTTATCCGGTTGGCTTGCAGATGATCCAGACCTTTTTTCAGCAGGAACCACTGGACGAATTGCGCCCTTACTCCGGCAAGGCCATCATTATCCACAACACCTCCGACCCGACGGTGCCGGTCAGCCAGGCGAGCGTCTATGCCAAACACTTCGACTCACGCGCAACCGTGCACCTGCTCGACGACAACACCCACACGTTTGACACGCCTCCCATCGAGCGCCAGGCCATCCAGTTGACTGTCGAGTGGTTCGCAAACCTTTATGATGAAAACGCCAGGAATGAGACAACCTCTCAGGCACACGCATAATGCTGCGCTGATCCTCGTCGTTGTCAGCTTTGTGGCGCTGTGCTGTTACTACAACTATGCGACCCCCTTGTTTGAGGGTCTGGATGAGGGCGCGCATTACAATTATGTCGACATTCTGGCATCACACAAGGCTTTGCCCGATCTCAACAGTGATTACATTCGAGCGCTGGGCGAGACGCATAAACTGATCGCGTTCGAGACCGACCCGAATGCACTGGGTCACGAAATCACCCAACCGCCGCTGTACTACGCACTCGGCGCAGCCTTGATCTTCTGGATCGATAGAACCGACTTCGCGTCAGTGCACAAAACGGCTGACTCGATGTCACACGGGATGGCCTATTTCCACACCAGCGCGGAGCTCGACTGGCCGCCCACCGGCACGGTACTAGCGGTGCGGATTGTCAGATTGCTCTCCACCCTGCTGGGTGCCGCCATCGTCATCCTCGTGTGCCTCATTGCCTTACGGCTGACGCAACGGTCTGATGTCGCAGTACTGGCGTCTGTCATCACGGCGTTCAATCCAAAACTCATCCACCTCAGCAGCGTCATTACGAATGATATTGCAGTCGCCTGCGCTTTTACGTTGACCTTGTGCTTTGCAGTGCTCCTGATCACAGAAACGAAATACAACCCTCGCCGGGCGTTCGTTTTGTCGTTGCTGGCAGGCGCGGCAGCAGGGCTTACCGTCCTTTCAAAGCTCAGCGGGCTGGCGGTTTTGATGCCGACAGGCATCGCATTGATCTGGCATGCATGGAAATTTCGCCGCGCCGGATCCTGGATGCGCGGTCTCTCTATCGGTATCGTGTCGTGCGCAGTTGGATTCGCCGCGGTTGCTGGATGGTACTTCGTCTACAACACCGTGATCTACGGCAACCCTCTGGCCTGGGAACAGGTGCAACGGGCAAATGCGTTTGCATTCCTGGGCGCGCCGCTGACATTGCCCCAATTGCTGGACACAGTTCCGATGCTGTTCCGGACCTATTGGGGTGTATTTGGAGACGGCATCCAGTCTCCTGTGCTCTATGACATTCCGATGTGGATCATCGCCGGGGTAGGCGCCATTGGCCTGCTGATTGCGGCGTTGCGCAAGCGCGTCCCGGCGGAGTTTGCGTTGCTGATGATATCGTCGATTGCCAGCGTAATCGTATTCGTGGCCTGGCTGCGCCTGTATGCAACCAACGACAACAGCAGGCACCTCATGTCTATGAGCGCGCCGGTGTCCATTGCGCTTGCCATCGGGCTGTTGCAGTTTATCCCCGCGCGCGGTCGCGATCTGGCAGCCCGCTTTTATGGATTGGCTGCCCTGGGATGGGCGATATTCATTCCGTCAGTATCGTTACTGCCAAACTACAACCCGCTTACCTATCTCTCCAACTCGCAAATCGCGCAGTTGCCTGAAGATGGGCAGGTGGTTTTTGACAACGGCATTGAACTCACCGCGGCTGTCCTCGAATCAAAC
>Ga0114951_10002696_pt1 | contig 19655 bp, 21 predicted proteins | sample AM7aDNAmetaG_FD_88677 | JGI IMG/M metagenome (GOLD analysis project Ga0114951, IMG submission 88677) | Freshwater microbial communities from Finland to study Microbial Dark Matter (Phase II) - AM7a DNA metaG | ecosystem: Environmental > Aquatic > Freshwater > Lake | place: Finland: Lake Alinen...
CATATCTCTATGATTACGGAATAATCTTTAAAGATACTTATTTTCAATGAATTACCCAAATGTTTTCACACTTATTTTATTGATTATCAGGTATTTGTTTTAATTTATAACGAACTATTGAATAAATAGACCTTTGCAAAAATAGAAAGAATAAATTATGTATTTGATCAAAAATCAGTCATAAATAGGGTACTAATTGTTCAAAATAAAATATAGAATTTACTATTCCACCATCAACTTACTCACCTGCGTATTTCCAACCGATATAATTTTTACAATACGTATTCCTTTTGATTTGTAGGGAATACTAACCGTAGTGGTGTTAGATTTCATGTTTGTCAACGTATGTCCTAAGGTCTCGAATACTATAATTTGTGCAGGCTTGCTGAAGCCACTTAGCACAATTTCATTTTTGCGGTGTCTTTGACCTCCCATAGCCCCTCCACAGGAGGGGAACAAGAAGGAGGGAAACAAGAGTTTGCTCCAATTGATATATTGGATTATATTTATGCTGTTTTGCATTCGCCAACATACCGCGAGAAGTACAAAGAATTTCTAAAGATAGATTTTCCGAGAGTACCTTATCCAAAAGATATAGAAACGTTTTGGCAATTAGTAAAATTAGGCGGTGAGTTACGTCAGATACATTTATTGGAATCACCAACCGTAGAAAAATATTTTACTCAATATCCGATAGATGGTGATAATGTAGTATGTAAACCGAAGTATGAGAATGGAAATGTATTTATAAATGATACTCAATACTTTGCCAACGTGCCTGAAATAGCATGGAATTTCTTTATTGGCGGTTATCAACCAGCACAAAAATGGCTGAAAGACCGAAAAGAAAGAACATTAGAGTTTGACGACATTTTACATTATCAGAAAATTATCGTAGCATTAACGGAAACGGATAGGATTAGGAAAGAAATTGACAAAATTGAATTAGAATAGTAAAACCGAAATGCAATAATGCTAAAAGTTGCTCCCGACACGGATAAGGGATTAAAAAATGAAAAAAACACTTATCTATCTTATTACTTTAATTTTTGTTGTTGGATGCTCTCCAAGTAAAAAGGAGTTATATAAGGAAACTGATGCATTAGTAGAATCCTTGCAAACAACTTATGAAAGTTATGGAGTATTTGGAAGTCCTGAACATAATAAAACTACAAGTGATGGGCTTTATTCTATTACTCCATTAGGTCGATTGATTAATGTAAAAATTCAAAAGGTTGTGCCTGATGACGAATATGAGAATTTAAGAAAGGATTTAGAAAATCATTATAAAAATGATGTTCATGTCAAGAGTGTATATATTTGTGGAGCCGGCACAGTAATGATTGACTGTAGAAAATAATTATGTCTTATTTTTTTTAATTAAATAGCTGTAATAAATATGACCTCGCTGTCGGTCTGTCATTTTTTCATTTTGTTTGTTCAAAATAATTTTCATATCTTTGGGAATTGTATTACTTTTGCAGCCAATTTATAAGAGATAACAAAAAAAACAGTCAAATAATGCATTTGATTTATATATATATCTCGAAAATATCAAAGTATTTTACCTCTTATTCTCGAAATTTTATCTTGTCTTTGTGAACAAATTTAATTTCAAATCTGTTTTTATTAATAATCAAATACTACTATTATGTGCTTAGGAATGACTGTCAACAAAGATTTAATTGGCAATCTCATTATCTACATTGTCGATTATTGTAAAAATATTTCGATGCCCTTATATCAAACAAAGCTTCTTAAACTACTTTACTTGATAGATGAGGAGTCTGTACGTCAAAATGGAACGCCAATTACTTGGCTTGATTATGATGTTTGGCAAAAAGGTCCTGTTCCTTCGGATATATATTTATCCAAATTTCCAAATTTAAATAAAGTTGATGAATATGTATCGTTTGAAGAACGCTCAAAAAAATACTTAGTTGTAAAAAGGAAAGAATTTAATGACGGTAATTTTAGTGAGGTTGATTTAGAAATAATCGACAAAGTTCTTCATGTTTATGGAAAAAAAACCTCTGATGAATTAATTGAGATAACTCATAAGCCAGGTTCATTGTGGAGCAAGGTTGTCGAAGAAAAAAATATAAAATTTTCGCATGAAAATCACACATCTGATGAGAGTATTGATTTTCTTCAACTTATTGCAGTAGACGATAAATTCAAGCGATTTAATTATTGGGCTGCTCGTGAATGTCTCGAAACTAATTTGGCGTTATGATCTGCCCCGCAGCTTCAATAATACACATTGAAAATTTTGTTCTTAGAGATGGTAGCTCTAAGAACAAATTTTTTATAGTACTTGCCAATACTGATGATAACGCACTTACATTGTTAAGTATGACAACCTCAAATCAAAGTGGTGCATATTTTAAATTTGATGATATTGAAATAAAACACGGTGCAATAAAAGATTTAACTGGCAAAACTTTTATGTATTGCATTCCTAAGGGATTGGTTGTTGGTATTAATAATAATTATAAGTTTTCAAAAGACACCTTTTTCTTGGCACAGTATTCTTTCAGTGAATTAGACTGTGAACAAATGCATAAATATAATGTTAAGATTTTGGACGAAGTATCGAAAGAAGAACTTAATAATCTTGTTTATACTTTGTATAGTAGTCCCTACGTTAAAAAGAACTTCAAGCAAAAGTTAGAAATTATTCTAACTGCTCTCAATTCTTAAAATTCTCACATTTCTTTTGCAAATTCATTTCATTATTAAAGCGGTCAGGCTTCACCTGTAAGTTTATTACGGGCAGTTCCGCAGGGCAAATCCCCAGCCACAAAAAATCCCCACCATTCGTACCTCATAGAAGAAGATAAAATCCTCTTTCAAAAGAATTATCACATTTCCTCAAAGCGCCGCTTTTTAGTGGCCTTTTTTATTGAATAATATGTTGCAACGAAAACTAGTGGAAAGCGCTAAGGTGGGCATTAAAATCAACAACAGTCAATAGTTATATTATGACTCTTGAACAAAAAAGAAAATATAAACTTTGGCTTTGAAAACTTATGAACTAGTTATTATCAAACATCCTTTCAAATTATCAATGACCAAGAATAAGAAGTGTTTTGGATAAGTAAGGCAACACACATTTCCCGGATTGCAATCAAATGTGGTGCAAATAGCAAAAAAGAAAAACGCAACTGATTGATAATCAATTGCGTTTTCGTTTTGTAAGTGGTACCACCAGGAATCGAACCGGGGACACAAGGATTTTCAGTCCTTTGCTCTACCAACTGAGCTATGGTACCATTTTTGCTTAGCGGGTGCAAATATACGGTCTTTTTTTGAATTCACAAAGCAACAAACCGAAAAATACAAAAAAAGTCATAAGAGTTGAACTGAATTGGCTTTTCAATGGTTGATTTTGTACTGTTACTTACATATTTACTACCTTTGTCGGCTCAATCATCAACATGAAAAAAAATAAACTTACAGGTCATATAGCCATGTTTATGGCAAATATCATTTTCGGATTAAATGCACCCATATCACGAACATTGATGCCTCAAATTTTAAGTCCGTACACACTGACTTTTTTCAGGCTGGGCGGTGGATTACTGTTATTCTGGACAGTATCATTGTTTGTAAAAAAAGAACATGTTCCGGCAAAAGATCTATTATTGTTGTTTTTCGCCTCGCTTTTTGCCCTGACATTAAATCAGTTACCATTCTTTATTGGACTTTCAATAACTTCACCAATTGATGCGTCGATTGTGGTTACCATGCTACCCATCGTCACTATGATACTTGCTGCTATTATTCTGAAAGAACCTATCACAATAATGAAAGCTGTCGGCGTTTTAGTTGGAGCATCCGGTGCATTATTGTTGGTATTCCACAGTCCAATAATTCATAACGGACACAGTAATTTTTGGGGAAATTTGATTGTGTTTAGTGCAGTAGGATCATTTGCCCTGTACCTGACACTTTTCAAGGAACTTATTACACGATATTCATCGATAACAGTTATGAAGTGGATGTTTCTGTTTGGTACACTTTCGTGTTTGCCATTTTGCTATAAATCTATTGCTCAAACCGATTTCACGATGTTGAGTAGCGGCACGTACTGGCGCATCGCTTATGTAGTAAGCTTTGCCACATTCATAGGTTACTTACTTATTCCTATTGGACAAAAAGTACTTCGACCCACCACACTGAGTATGTATAATTATGTACAACCTGTAGTTGCTTCGATGGTTGCTGTGGCTATTGGTATCGATTTTTTTGGTATTGAAAAAGCCTTATCAGGTGTGTTGGTTTTTGCTGGTGTGTATATCGTAACTCAAAGCAAATCAAAAGCACAATTGGATGCTGAAAAAATACGTAAGAAGAGCAACAAATCTTACTAAAAAACCACAAAGAAACTCTTTTTTTGCTCTCTACATTATCAATTTTTCATCTTCATGAAAATCTTTTGAACCTCATTGTATTTTGTCATAATTTTTTCAGTATCTTTGCCTCAATGTAAAAATAAATCCTCCCTGAAATCTATTTTATTTTCTTAAATTCTGAGCATTATGGAACATGAATTAAAGTATGACGAAAAAAACAGTATTGTAGTACTTGCATTCAAAAATCACTTCCTTCACAAAGATGTAGATCCATTATTTTTGCGGGTAAAGGAAATGCTCGAAGGTAAGCAAATTCGTCAAATGCTTGTGGTGATGAGTGAAAGCCATAATGTTGAAAACAGGGAAACACGAGAAGCAACAAGTGATCAATTATCCAAACTCAATATAACAGAAGTAGCATTTGTTGGCGGTAATGCCACTAACAGGATGATAGCCCGGGTTTTATTGAAAACAGGCATCATAAAATTAAATGGAGATTTTTTCAAAGACTACGAAGAAGCAATTAACTGGTTAAAAAGTAAACGGTAATTTTTTCTTAAACCATGCATTATTGTAAATCACTACCCAACCCTATTTGTCAATTTTAAAATTAAATATTATGGATCATGAATTAAAGTACGACGAACAAAATGAAGTGGTTGTTCTTAGTTCTAATGCGAACTTAAGATTAACTGATATTCAACCCTTGTCTGACAATCTTAGAATTATACTGGAAGATAAGAAATACAGGCAATTAGTGTCAATGATTAGCGACGTTTATGTTGTGGAAAACCGCGAAACAAGAGAAGCACTTGCAGATACATTGAGCAAGTTAAATTTATCTGAAGTAGCTTTTGTGGGTGGAAATGCTTACAACAGGATAATGGCAAAAGTGCTAATTAAAACCGGCATTGTAAAATTAAACGGTGATTTCTTCAAAAGTATTGACGAAGCAATAGAATGGTTAAAAAGTAAAAGGAAATAAATTATGGAAGCAAACACAGAAATTAAAAACGCCAAAGCACGTATTGAACACATTGAAGATGTTCTGTCGTCGGTTGCGGCAGGTGAACTTGAATTAAGAATTGAATCGGACATTGAAGACGATCTTACCGGTGTAGAACAGGCAATTAATTTGCTGATTGATGACCTCACTCACGAATTGAAGAAGAGCCTGAAAATGAAACAAGAAATGGAAGAAAAGCTTCATAAAATTCAAGACCAACAAAAAACCATCCTTCAACAGCAGGAAGATTTGATGGAATTGTCGAGCCCGGTTTCGAAAGTTTGGGATAATATCCTGATTCTTCCGGTTATTGGAACGTTAGACAGCCAACGTACTCAAATAATGATGGAAAACCTGTTGCAGAAAATTGTTACAACCGGATGTACAACTGCGATTCTCGACATTACAGGTGTTCCTACAGTGGATACTCAGGTAGCTAATCACTTACTGAAAACCGTTACTGCTGCCCGTTTACTAGGTGCAGAATGTATTGTAAGCGGTATAAGCCCTGCCATTGCACAAACTATTGTACATTTAGGAATAAATCTGTCGCAGATACTTACAAAAGCTACACTTCAGGATGCTATGATTTATTCGATGAAGAAAAATGAACAACTTGTGGATGGAAAAGTGAAGACCAACTACGTTGACCTGGACGATAATTAAATATAATAGCTATGGACTTCAACGAAAAAAGAATACCAATTATTAAGATTCGTGACTACCTGATTGTTTCCATTCAGGTGGATATGCACGACAGATTGGCTTTACAGTTGCAAACGCAAATTCTGGAAGAAATTTACCGTACCGGCTCTAAAGGTGTGCTAATCGACATTTCGACACTCGAGATGGTTGATTCATTTATTGGTCGGGTACTGTCAGGAATGGCATCGATGGCAGCTATCATGGATGCAGCAGTTGTTATTGTAGGTATGCAACCTGCGGTAGCCATCACGCTTGTGGAACTTGGGCTCGAAATGCCGGGAGTAGATACTGCACTAAACATGGAGCTGGGCATGGAAATGCTTGAAAAAAGATTAAACAAGGCATAATCTAAAAATCAATGCTGGAAATTGTATCAGATAAAAGTTGGGAATTGCTCGAAAAATGCCCTATTCTGAATGAATATGACATAGTGAAAGCACGTCAAATTGTACGTGAATTTGCTAAAAAGGAAGGCATGGGTATTGTTGATCAAACCCGTATTACCACTGCTGTTTCTGAGCTTTTCAGGAATATGTTTTCGTATGCATCGGGAGGCGAAGTACTCATTGAAAAAGGTATAATTGAAGAAAAGCCCACATTGATAATTACCTGTATTGATAAAGGCCCGGGGATAGATAATATTGAGTTAGCAATGACAGATGGATATACTTCGGGCGGAGGAATGGGTTACGGATTACCCGGAGCAAAAAGACTGGTTGACAGATTTGAAATATCTTCAGAGCTGAACAAAGGAACTACTGTGAGGGTGATGAAATGGAAATGAACCGTGAACAAATTTTAGTTCTGGAAATTGATAGTGAAGCCGATGTTGGGGTATGCAGACGAAAATCTGTCAGTCTGGCCGGACAACTTGGGTTTGATGATGTAAAAACCGGTGAAGTTGCCATTCTGGTTTCGGAGCTTGTTACCAATGTGCTGAAACATGGTGGAGGCAAAGGTAGGATAATGGTTTGTCAATTGCAGGATAGTGAGAACCGGAAAGCTATCGAAATATGGTGCTTCGATAGAGGGAATGGCATTCCCGATATGGAAAAGGCAATGCATGATGGATTCACCAATAAACAGACATTGGGTATAGGATTGGGAACAATTCGTCGGTTTTCCGATATCTTTGACGTAAATCCAAAGCTGAGTGAATCATTCAATGATATAGATATCAAATCACTAAACAGCTATAAACATTGTATTCGAATAGTAAAATGGATTCCTGAAAACCGTTGGAAAGGAACCAACAGAAATCTGATAACAGGTGCAGTTTCACGTTGCAAACCCGGCGAAACACTGAATGGTGATTCATACGTGATTTGTAACCTAAGTCCGTTGAAAACAATTGCAGCTATAATTGATGGTCTTGGTCATGGCAAAGATGCGCATCTGGCTTCCAATATTATCAAAGAACAAATACTGCTGAAAAGCGAACTACCACTTGTTGATTTGATAAATTATATTCATCAGGCGGCACGTGGTACTCGTGGAGCAGTTATTGGGTTAGTTTATATCAATATAGAAACTTCAAAACTCAGTTTTGTGGGTATTGGTAACATCGAAGGATTTGTATTTTCTCCATCAGGGAAAAAGAGTCTGATTTCATTTGGCGGAATTTTGGGACACAATATCCGGACTCCTCAGATTTTTGAATTTCCATTTAATGCCGGCGATTCAGTTTGCCTTTTTAGTGACGGAATAAATACCCGATGGAATACGGATGAACTAAACTGGAAAGATCATCCCCAAAAAATAGCCGATTATTTGATCAATAATTATTCACGACTCAACGATGATGCCACCGTTCTTATTATCAGCCACGCTTCATAAAGTAGGTACAATACCGGTTCAGTTCGAGTCGGATGTGGTACGAGCCAGAAATTTGGGCTCCTTGCTTGCTCAGGAGATAAAGTTCGATAAAACATCCAGCATTCGCATTGGCACTGCAGTTTCTGAATTGAGTAGAAACATGATAGAGCATGCTAATGGCGGGCAAATCGATTTTTATGTAGCCAAAAGAAGGGATAGCAGCGATGGCGTGGTCATTGTTTTCAAAGACCGTGGTCAGGGAATTCAGCAATTGGATGAAATCAGAAACGGCTCTTTTGTCTCAAAGAAAGGTATGGGAGTCGGGTTGAGTGGTTCACAACGATTGATGGATGATTTTGATATTCAGACACAAGCCGGTAAAGGAACAGAAATTACCATTGCCAAATGGTTAGCCCCATTCACAATCTCCATCACCGAAAAAACATTAGAAGCAATTCAGACTGCATTTAGCAAAACCATCGAACGTGGTGATAACAGTCTGGTTGAAACTATTAATAATCAGAATAATGAATTGCTTTTCCTGCTTAAAAACCTGCAGGAACGTAACGAAGAGATTGAGATAATTAATAAAGAACTGGAAGAAACAAACAAAGGGGTGCTTGCGCTAAACCGTGAACTGGAAGACAAAGCACTGGCAATTGAAAAAGCCAAACAGCAAGCTGAACAGGCAAACAGAGCAAAAAGCGATTTTCTGGCACACATGAGTCATGAAATCCGTACTCCAATGAATTCAATTCTAGGTTTTACCGAATTGTTGCTCAAAACAGATTTGACTAAATCGCAAAAACAGTACACCGAGAATGTTAATAGTGCGGGAAAAGCACTTCTCGAAATAATAAACGATATTCTTGATTTTTCTAAGATTGAAGCCGGTAAGCTTGATTTGGATATTATTGAAACCGATATAGTTGAAGTACTTAATCAGACAATTGATATAATTAAATACTCGGCTACCAACAAAGGACTTGAATTATTATTGTCTATTCAACCAGACATACCCCGAAAGGCTATGCTGGATCCTCTTCGATTGAAGCAAATCCTGATAAACCTGTTGAGTAATGCCATCAAGTTTACAGATAAGGGTGAGGTGGAGATAAAAGTTACATTCAACATTCAGGACGATAATAAAATTACATATCATTTCTCGGTTCGCGATACAGGAATTGGAATTACTGAAGAGCAAAGAGAAAGGCTGTTCAAGGCATTTTCTCAGGCCGATGGTTCTACAACCCGCAAATTCGGTGGTACAGGTCTGGGATTAGTTATTTCTAATTTATTGGTTGAGAAAATGAATAGTTCACTGTTATTCGACAGCGAATGGGGTAAAGGCAGCAATTTTCATTTTAGCATCGAAACCGAATTCAATCAACAAATAATAGCTAATAGTTTGGAAATCAAACATAAAAAAGTATTAGTTCTTGACAATAATTCCAATAATCTGAAAAATATTGCAGAACATTTTGATAGATGGGGTGTTGAATATTCGTTGTGCGAAAGTTCCCTGAATGCTCTTTTTGAACTTCAGGCAGATAAATTCGAGTTGTTTATCTGTAATTTTGCAATGCCGGATTTAGGGGGATTGGAAATTATTTCACATATCCGGAATAAACTTCAGATTACCAATGAAAGTATGAAAATTGCAATTATGCATCAGGCTTCCGATGAAGATCAAATTAACGATATTCTGAGAAAAGGGGATATTACCTACAAACTTATGAAACCTGTGAAAGCAGATGATTTACTGGCACTTGTAAGTGATTCAATCAGGTCTGAAAAAGCTGAAAATAAAATTTCAGTTACAGATAGAAATTGCAATGAAGACATAGAATCAGGCACGATAACCGATAAAAAAGTAATTCTGATTGCCGAAGATGTTGAAATGAATATGCTGTTAATCAAAGTTTTGGTAACAAATATTCTACCTAATGTTGAAATAATTGAGGCTAGAAACGGAAGGGAAGCCTTAGAAATTGTGAAGCAAAAACACCTGGATTTAGTGCTGATGGATGTTCAGATGCCCGAAATGGATGGCATGGAGGCAACCCGAAACATCAGACTACTTGACCTTGAAAGAGCGAAAAGCCTACCAATAATTGCCCTTACAGCTGGTGCATTGCAAGAAGAAAAAGACAAAGCAATGAATGCCGGTATGAATGATTTTCTGACAAAACCAATCGATTTGGATCATCTGAAAAATATGCTTGATAAACATCTTTGTGGATGTTCGGGAAATTGAAATTTGCATGCTTTAATCCTGTCTTTGTTTGGAGTTTGTGAAAAATATCGGCATTTTCCACCTACACCTACCGAATCCCTTAATTATATAATTTCAAGAACATTCGCAACAACATGAATGTTAGTTGCTATAGCATTACTTTTTCAGAACAATTTATAATTATGCTGAAAATCAAGTAACTTACGGGCAATGAATAAAGCTAACTATTTGAATATCTTATATTTGGCAATCATGGATAAAGAAGCTTTATTTGAGTTATCCCCAAAAAAGAGTATCTTTGCAGCTAAATTTCAAAAACACATCAAAAAAAGTTTCAGAATATGAGTTTATTGAGTGAAACAGGCAGATTTTTTTTATTAATGAAAAGGGTATTTGTATGGCCTGACCGTTGGAAAATGTTTTTTCGGCAATTTCCTAAGGAACTTGAAAAACTGGGACTTCAGTCATTACCGATTGTAGCTATAATATCAGTTTTCATTGGATTTATAATGACCATGCAAACCAAGCTTAATACATCAAATCCGTTACTCCCGATTTATACTACCGGTTTGGTTACCCGTGATACCTTGTTGCTTGAATTCTCTTCTACCATTTTATGTCTTATTTTGGCCGGAAAAGTAGGTTCCAATATTGCTTCTGAAATTGGTACAATGCGAATTACAGAACAGATTGATGCACTTGAAATTATGGGTGTAAACTCAGCGAATTATTTGGTTCTTCCAAAAATTATTGCATTTGTGGTAATGATGCCTTTTTTGGTAATTTTCAGCATGGCATTGGGTGTTGGCGGCGGATATTTTGTAGGAGTTTTTACTAATATACTAACTACCGGCGATTATTTGGTCGGAATTCAATATGCTTTTATACCGTTTTACGTTTATTATTCCATTTTTAAATCCATGATTTTTGCATTTATAATATCATCAGTAGCTGCCTATTATGGTTATTATGCTTACGGAGGTGCATTGGATGTGGGTAAAGCCAGTACCAATGCGGTTGTGAATGGAAGTATTCTGATTCTGTTTTTCAATATTCTCATTACTAAGATTATGCTAAACTAATTGACAGTAAGCGGTAAGCAACTCAACAACTTTCAAACTTTACAGACTTTACGAACTAAAAATGATAGAAGTAAAAAACGTAGATAAATCGTTCGATGGCAATCATGTATTGAAAAATGTTTCAGCCGTTTTCGAGACCGGAAAAACCAACATGATTATTGGTCAGAGCGGCTCGGGAAAAACGGTGTTGATGAAGAGTATTATTGGATTGCACCGTATTGATAACGGTAAGATTGAATATGATGGACGTAATCTGCCTGACATGCGTATGAGTGAAATCCGTATTCTACGCCGCGAAGTTGGAATGCTTTTTCAGGGTTCAGCACTTTTCGATTCGCTGAGTGTACTTGAAAACGTGATGTATCCGCTCGAAATGTTTTCACCAACTTCAGCCGAAGAGATGACAGAGCGTGCTATTTTTTGCCTGAAACGGGTAAATCTGGAAGAAAAGGCATTTCATCTTGCACCTTCCGAAATCAGTGGTGGAATGCAAAAACGAGTGGCAATTGCCCGTGCTATTGCTCTACAACCTAAATACCTGTTTTGTGACGAGCCAAATTCAGGTCTCGACCCAAGAACTTCACTTGTTATTGATAAACTGATTCATGAAATTACGCATGAATTTGAAATTACAACAATTATCAATTCGCACGACATGAACTCGGTTATGGAAATTGGGGAAAATATAATCTTTATTGAAAAAGGCGAAAAAGCCTGGGAAGGAAACAATAGTGATATTTTTCATGTTCATAATGAGGCGTTGAATGATTTTGTTTTCGCATCGGAATTATACAAAAAAGTAAAAAAAGCCAATCAATGAAGATAATATCGTATAATGTTAATGGAATTCGTGCTGCGTTGAGCAAAAATTTCACCGAATGGTTGCAGGCAGAAAACCCTGATGTAATTTGTTTTCAGGAAACTAAAGCCCAGCCCGACCAAATTGATACAATGATTTTTGCTGAACTGGGTTACACTTCATACCTCCATTCGGCACAAAAAAAGGGGTATAGTGGTGTTGCCATTCTAACCAAAAGAACGCCGGATAATGTGGTTATTGGTATGAACAATCCGCGTTACGATGACGAGGGTCGGGTAATTCGTGCCGATTTTGGTGATATTTCGGTTATAAGCGTGTACATTCCTTCCGGTTCGTCGGGCGAAGAGCGACAGGCTTTTAAGATGGATTTTCTGGAAGCATTTGCTCCATTTGTGGCAGAACTTCGTAAAACACGTCCCAACCTGATCATTTGCGGCGATTATAATATATGCCATAAACCAATTGACATTAATCATCCTGAGCGGCAGAATGGAGTTTCCGGTTTTTTACCTGAGGAACGTGCCTGGCTCGATAAATTTGAAGCTGCAGGAATGGTTGATTCGTTCCGGGTTTTCGATAACCGTGCCGAACAATACAGTTGGTGGAGTTACCGGGGTGGTGCAAGATTTAGAAATGCAGGATGGCGTATTGATTATCATTGGGTTACTGAAAGTCTTCGCACTAAATTGAAATCGGCAGCAATCCTTCAGGATGCTATACATTCCGACCATTGTCCGGTTGTTGTAGAACTAAATGATTAATTTTGCCATGCCTTTTCTCAAAAATGTTGTTTTTAATGATAAAAAACAATAAATCTTACTGTAAGCAGTTCAGATAAACCAAAATAAATTTAACTTTGTCAGTTCAAATAAATTTGTAGCTATGCAATTCAATTTCTTCCGTTTATTTTCAGTTTTCTCCGCGTTACTAATTCTAAGTTCGTGTTTAGATACAACAACTACCACTACTCCAGCTAAATCGAATGATGCAAGTTTTGTTTCAATGACGTTAGCGGGTAATGACTCGGCAAAAACAGCAGTTTTTGCTCTCGATGCAAGTGGAACAACCATTGAAAATATAGATTCTTTGCCTTTCAGAACGAGGATTGACAGTTTGTATCCAACATTTGCATTCAAAAGTACTGCAAAAGCTGTGCTTTATTTTCCCAAAAATCGTACGATTTATAAATATAAATTTTCGAAAGGTAATGACTCAATCTTTATAACCGGTAAAGATACAGTTGATTTCCGACAGGCATTGTGGACTAATAAGGATTCAGCATTATGGGTTAATAAATATGCAAGTGACGGAATACACAATCACCCATATAAAATAAAAATAAATGTGCATAAGGTTCATCCAGAATTATATGTTTGGGCGAATCTTACTGATAAGGTAAATTCTGTCAATGCTAAATATCAGAAAGCTATTTTTCTGAATAATAAAATCTATTATTACATGAATGATGGATTAGCTGCTTATCTTTTTACTTCGTCCGATGGAAAAACATGGATTCAAGAGAACTCTTTAAATGGCTTACCAGTGAATACCCCGTTAAACGACATGCTACAGTTTAATGGAAAATTATTTGTTTCGCATGATGGTTTTAATGTTTTCTCTTCTTCGAATGGTCTAAATGACTGGACAAAAAGTACTTTTACTGATTTTTCATTTAATTCCTTACTTTGCGTTTGGAATAATAAGTTGTGGGCTGTAGTTCAATCCGTTTCAGATGCTACTTATCATTTCGCAACAACTTCCAATGGTGTTGTATGGACAATGATTGGGAAAATTCCTGACAATTTTCCAGTAACTGATTTTTCAGCTATAACAATTTCTACAGTTACCGGAAAATCAAAAGTATTAGTTTTGGGAGGTTATTCTCCTACAAATACAAATACTCCATTAAAAAATTGCTGGAGTTCGGAAGATGGTGTTTATTGGGTAGATTTCAGTACTGAAAATCATTCATTGGACTCTTTAGCAGAAGGTTCGAGCGTAATATCTTATGATAATAAATTACTACTTTTCGGTTCTGTAAAAAAAGGGAGTCAGTTGGTAAGAGGTTATTATAGGGAATCTAAAGATGAAGGGTTGAGTTGGTATATTCCGGATACGGTCTACAATCAAATTGCTCACGGCGAAGAGTTTAAAACATCCAAAACATATAAAGATACTGTTAGCTATTCAAATTATTATCAGCCACATATTTATCAGTCTGTTGTGGTGGATGATACAAACAAAAGGATTTTCCTTATCGGAGGGAAGGCAAATAATAATCCCGAAAATGCAAGAAGATATAGCTCTGGTCGCCGGAATTCAAAAAGCAACACCACATTAATCCCAACTACCGATATATGGACAGGTAAACTAAACCGTAAAAGTTTCATTCGTCAATAATCTGATCGAAGACAATATACTGAAGTGCTGACTAAAAAATCAGCACTTTTTTTGAACGAAAATTCCTTTAATCGATTTTTTACCAACTTTTGCAACTTCAAATCAAAACAGAAAAAATGTTCAGGCAAACCAAAACACAACAACACATCATACGTTTCCGACGCTGGAGCAGAGCGCATTATGCCGTGTTTTGCAGTCTTGGAACTGTTGTTACTATTGGTTGTCTGGCTGTTTCTATAGCAGATAAATCTGTTCAGAAAAGTACAAAGGTAAATACACTTTCTTTTATTTCATCAACCAAAAAATGTGCTGATAATGAATCAGTTGGTATGGAAAATGAGCTTGTATTTCAGTTGAATGAAACGATTAACATGACATCTGTTGCTACAGATGAAGTTGCTGCGAGAATTATAAATTTAAATATTCATCCAAACGGTTGAAGTGGGTTTCCTGCTTCAACCGTTTTTTATTTTATTCATTATGAGAAAAATAGCTTTATTTTGTTCGTTATTTATACTTTATGTTTTACATCCTTTAGCGGCTCAGGAAAATGATTCGCTGATAGTTAATTTATCAGAATTGCAGGTAACTGCTGCCCAAAAGAAACTTTACTCCGAAATGGGGCGCATCCTCACCGTAATCGACAAATCAGAAATAAAAAGCGCAGCTGTTCAAAGTATAGACCAGCTACTGGATTATGTAGCAGGAATAGACATTCGTCAACGTGGAACTAACTCAACTCAGGCGGACATTTCGGTTCGTGGAGGAACTTTCGATCAGGTGCTTGTTCTGTTGAATGGAGTAAACATCACCGACCCTCAAACCGGACACTTCAATCTGGACATTCCTGTCAATATTTCGGATATCAGTCGTATAGAAATACTGGAAGGTTCTGCAGCACGTGTGTTAGGTCCTAATGCTTTTAGTGGTGCAATAAATATCGTAACTGAAGTATCGGACAAACAATCACTAAAAGCAGAGCTAACCGGAGGGAGTTTTATGACTTTGGGACAAGGACTTTCTGGCAATTTCAGTTTAAACTCAATACACTCTTTCGCATCAGCTTCCCATTTCGGCAGCGATGGATATATGGCTAACACGAACTTTAATATTCTCAACGGATTTGTACAATCTGTTCTGAATGCGGGAGAATACGGAAAATTTGAGTTGCAATTATCCGCTCAAACAAAAGACATGGGAGAAAACGGCTTTTATTCGTTGAAATTCCCCAATCAACGGGAGGCAACAAAAACATTTTTTAGCGCGTTAGACTGGAATATGACTAACGGAAATATCTCTTATAATGCACAGGTTAGTTGGAGAAGCCATAACGACCGATACGAACTCGATCATGATAAACCGACAGGTTTTAAATATCACCTTACCGACGTGATAACCGGCAAATTGAATGGTAGTTATGCCTCAAAAATTGGAAAAACAACTTTGGGTATAAGCATAAGAAATGAGCATATTTTCAGTACAGCTTTAGGTACTCAAATGACATCGCCCGATTCTTTGGCTGCACCTTTTGAAAACAACATTTTTTTTAAAAATTCATATAACAGACTGGTATGTTCTGCCATGATAGACCATTCGTTAAAACTAAACAACTGGTATTTATCGGGTGGAATAGCAACCAGCTACAGTCAGGACTTCAAATTCACAACTTATGGTGGATTAGATCTTGCTTACTTTATTTCCGATGACACCAAACTCTTTGCCTCAGCAAATACGGCTACCCGTTTGCCTACTTTTACTGATTTATTCTTTGTGAATACGGTGCAGCAAGGCAATCCAACTCTTAATCCTGAAACTTCTGAAACCTACGAAATAGGAATTAAATCAAACAAAACCAACTGGAATTTCAATGTTGATGTGTATTACCGAATGGGGCAAAATGTGATAGATTGGGTAAAACTCACTTCAACCTCCCCAAAATATGAGGCAATGAACCTATCGAAAGTGAATGCGTTAGGTGGTGATATTACTTGTGAATACATTTTTCATCAGTCTATCCTTAAAAAAATATCTGCCAGTTACTCTTACCTAAGTCTTGACAAAAAGATTGAAGGAGTGGATTCTAAGTATGCTTTAGACTATCTGAAACATAAAATATCCCTTTCTGTAAATCATTCCATTTTCAGTAAATTATCCGCTTCGTGGAAAATAGGATATTATGATCGTGCCGGATCGTATGACGCCAATACGGTATTAGGAAGTCCATCGATTATCAAATCATATTCACCTTACGCTTTGCTTGACACCCGTTTTCTGTGGGCTGATAAAAGTTTCGATGTATTTCTGGATGTGAATAATATCCTGAATAGCAATTATGCCGATTATGGCGGACTGACGCAACCGGGAATTAATTTCAATGTGGGCGTGAGAAAGAGATTGTGATGGCTAAAATCAGTAAAAGCAGTTACCCAATTTAGGATAACTGCTTTTACTGATTTTGAAAAGCAAAAAATCGTGTGTTTTATTCTTCTTCTTTTTTAGTTGCTTCGTATTCTTTGAGCAATTTATCCTGAATATCCATAGGCACCAGTTCGTAGCTAGCAAACTTCATACTGAATGAGGCACGTCCTCCGGTTAGCGAACTTAGTGTGGTTGAATAGCTACCCAATTCTTTCAACGGAATTTTGGCAGATAGTTTTTCGTAGCCTTTTTCACTTTCCATGCCCATAATAATTGCACGGCGGCCTTGTAAATCACTCATTATATCACCGAGGCGGTCGGAAGGAGTCTGAACAACCACATCGTAAACAGGCTCAAGCAATTTTGGTCCGGCATCTTTAAATGCTTGTGAGAATGCATGACGACCTGCCAAACGGAACGAAATTTCATTGGAATCAACCGGGTGCATTTTTCCATCGTACACAATTACACGCACATCTCGCGCATACGAACCTGTAAGCGGACCTTGCTCAATGCGATCCATGATTCCTTTCAGAATAGCCGGAACAAAACGAGCATCGATTGAACCACCCACAATACTGTTGATAAGCACTAATTTGCCGCCCCAATCCAGGTCAATAACCTGTGTATCGCGGTTGCTGATTTTGAATTCCTGACCATTAAAACGGAACATTTCCGGAGCTGGCATACCATCAAAATATGGCTCAATAATCATGTGAACTTCACCAAACTGACCCGAACCACCCGATTGTTTTTTGTGACGATAATCGGCACGGGCATTCTTGGTAATGGTTTCGCGGTAAGGAATTTTTGGCTCTTTATATTCAATTGGAATTTTATCGTTGTGCTCAACACGCCATTTCAAGGTGCGGAGGTGGAATTCTCCCTGACCATAAAGAATGGTTTGTTTCAACTCTTTAGATTGTTCCACCACCCAGGTTGGGTCTTCTTCGTGCATACGAGTCAGTACTTCACTAAGTTTTTCTTCGTCAGCCTCACTTACAGCTTTAATTGCACGACGGTATTTAGGTTCCGGATATTTAATTTCTTTGAAATCATACTCGCAACCTTTTACATTTAGTGTGTTGCCTGTGCGGGTATCCTTGAGTTTAACGGTTGCACCAATATCACCGGCCACTATCTCGTCCACTTTGGTGCGAATTTGTCCGGCAACTGAAAATATCTGGCTTACACGTTCCTTCGAACTGCGGTCAACATTCACTAAATCGTCGCCTTCTTTCAGTTTTCCACTCATTACCTTGAAGTAGGATACTTCACCAATATGCGGTTCAACACTGGTTTTGAATACATAAATACTGGTAGAACCACTTGCATCAGGTGCTATTTTTTTACCATCAGCAGTTTGTGGTTGTTCGGTTTGATTTACGCTTGGAGAAACGTTTCCAACAAATTCCATTAACCGGCGAACACACATGTCTTTTCCTGCGCAAACGCAGAAAACTGGGAACATGTCGCGGTGAATCAGCCCTTTACGGATGCCGATACGCATTTCTTCTTCGGTAAGCGAGCCTTGATCGAAGAATTTCTCCATCAGTTCTTCATCATGTTCGGCAGCTGCTTCAACTAAGATATTGTGAAGTTCCTGTGCTTTATTAATCTGATCAGCAGGAATTTCCAACACGTCGGGAACACCGCCTTCAGGTTTCCAGCGGTAAAGTTTCATTTTAAGTACGTCCACCACAGCGTTGAACTGTGGACCTACATTTACAGGATATTGAATCTGAACAACTTTACTGCCGAAATTTTCTTTCAGCGATTCCAGCGTTTTGTCGAAATCAGCTTTTTCCTGATCGAGTTGGTTGGTAACGAAAATAACCGGTTTGTTGAATTTTTCGGTATAGCGGAAGTGATTGTTAGTGCCAACTTCCACGCCATACTGTGTGTTGATAAGGATAAGAGCCGTATCAGTAACATTGAGTGAGGTAACTACGCCACCGATAAAGTCATCGGAACCGGGGCAATCAATAAAATTAAGTTTTTTCTCCAGCCATTCAGTCTGGATAATGGTTGAAAATACGGAATAGCCGTAGTCTTTTTCAACCGGAAAGTAATCTGAAACTGTGTTTTGAGCGGCAATTGTGCCTCTGCGTTTTATAACTCCACTCTCGAAAAGCATAGCTTCCACAAGAGTGGTTTTCCCCGAGCCGGAACTACCCAGCAATGAAATGTTTTTAATTTCATTTGATTGATACACTTTCATACGCTTATTTTTTTGTTTTTAAATGTCGTATGGAATTCGCATCAGTTATTTCTTTCCCGAAATAACCCTATGCTCATTTCATATCATATTAAAATATAAAGGATTAATACTAAAAAGACCTATAATTTTTTTGTTTAATAAACGATTGGCAATGTATGAAATCTGTGTGAAGTTTTTTAGTTCTGAATGTATGTTTTACAACATGATTTTAATGCTATACAAAAATCATATTGTCATTTGCAGGCTTACAATTACCAATCTACAAAATCTGTGTGCCATTTGCAGCCTTACAAATGACAATCTACAAAATCTGATAGTCATTTGCAGTGATGAAAACTCCCACTCACCTGCCGGCGCACATTTGTAATGTGTGCCAATATAAACCAATCACAGCTCACACTCGTTCCACTTTGACTACGTAGATTTTCAATTCTTGCTAGTCCAAGCGGCTTTGTAGAGCAGCAAATTCCAGTGGCTGTGAGCAACCTTTATACATTAAAGAGTAAATTCGTGAGGTCGGGTAGGGTATGGGGTGACAGTTTTAGGAGTATATTCTCTTCAATTCCGCGCCTTTAAAATAATGTAACAAAATAG
>Ga0114951_10002698_pt1 | contig 19645 bp, 23 predicted proteins | sample AM7aDNAmetaG_FD_88677 | JGI IMG/M metagenome (GOLD analysis project Ga0114951, IMG submission 88677) | Freshwater microbial communities from Finland to study Microbial Dark Matter (Phase II) - AM7a DNA metaG | ecosystem: Environmental > Aquatic > Freshwater > Lake | place: Finland: Lake Alinen...
ACCACGCTGAATGGTCTTTCATCTCTAATTTTTCGAGAAATTTGTCCGGCCATTCTGATTTGGATATAGCGGGTGCTTTTTCCAGCCCTTTACGCGAAACATCCAATGAGAACCTGCTTTTCTTCCGATCCCAGTTCAGTATTTTGAACGGGATAGGGATCCATTTGTCGCTAAGGCCCAGGAAACCTTCGAAAGCAACCAGTGCGTAGGCGATTCGGGTCGAGCACATATCGAGGATGAAATTCTGCACCTGCCCGAGGTCTTCCCCGTGGCTGTTGACGACATTGTAGGTTTTGAGCTGGGTGACGGGGATGAAGTGCGTTTTTGTCTGGTTTTCAATCACCATGATTCCCTCCTCAAATTCAGTACCGTATTTTGGATTATATGCGCCGTTCTATAAAATAATCATAAAAATATGAATGATATTGTAAAACTTTCATTAAATCATTCATGAGAACGTGCATGGGTGATGTCTTGTCGGAGATCCGCGATAACGATATTACATAATGATATAGTTATAACTAGGCATGTAAAAATAAGAATATTTATGTGCCCCCTTTTTATAGTGTCGGAATGATATGGGCCAATGTCGCTTTGATAAATAACACCCTTTTTAATAAAATCGTCATTAAATCTCGGATATCCCGGATTTGTGATGTTTTTGTAATTATTGCCTTGTGATTGTTATGATTATTACATGGATTGCGCCTATTATTGTTTACGATACCGGGCAAGATGCCCGGAGTTGCGCTATGGAGGTGTGATATCGCTAAAGTAAAAGTCTTACAGCTCAAAGAGATACCCGACGGCGGGCTCAAAATGGTTACTGCCGGCGGGCATGACATCATGCTCGCCCGGATGGGCGATAAGGTTTACGCCGCGCAGAACTCGTGCACGCATCTCGGGGGGAGCCTTTCACGCGGCACGCTCGAGGGTACGGTGGTCACCTGCCCCAGGCACCGCTCGCAGTTTGATATGAAAGACGGCAAGGTATTGCGTTGGACGACATGGCCATCGGCGGTGCTATTATTTGCAAAGTTGGTCAAACCGCCTCGCCCGCTCAAAACTTATCCTGTGAGCGTGGAATCCGGTGAGATTTTTGTCGAAGTTTAGCGGTGATTGTGGTTTAATACTGGGTATAACGCTAAAAATGAAAAAGGAGTAGGCATATGGCTTATATGACGAAAGATTATTCAAAGCTCGTGGGTATGATGGGGCTGAGCGATGCCATGCTGGCCAACCACGTCACGCTCTACCAGGGGTACGTCAACAACACCAACAAAGTCCTGGATACGCTGGCGTCGATGCTCAAGGACGATCAGGCTGGAACGCCGCAGTATGCGGAACTGAAACGCCGTGCAGGCTGGGAATTCAACGGCATGCGCCTGCATGAGCTTTATTTCGACAACCTCGGAGGTAAAACGCCGCTCGATAAAGCCGGCAGCTTCGCCGTGAAGCTCACCGCCGAATTCGGGAGCGTAGAAGCCTGGGAGAAGGACTTTCGGGCCACCGGCGCCATGCGGGGCATCGGCTGGGCTATTTTGTACCAGGATAATGTATCAGGCAGGCTGTTCAACCAGTGGATAAACGAACATGATACCGGCCATCCGGCGGGGTGCGCGCCTGTCCTCGTGATGGATGTTTTCGAACATGCCTATATGCCTGACTACGGCATCAAGCGGGCGGCCTACATTGACGCATTTATGAGGAATATTGAGTGGTCCGTGCCTGCCAGCCGTGTAAAATAAAAAATATTGTGCCTGAATGTGCCTGAACCTATTGACTTTTCAATCTTAGATAGATTATCCTCAGAAGTAAGTCTTTGAAGGAGGGTTTAGCTATGCAAGGATATTGTGTAAAATGCCGCACCAAGAGAGAGATGAAGAATGCTAAGGCCATCACCATGAAGAATGGCCGCCCCGCCACCCAGGGCGTCTGCCCGGTGTGCACCACCAAGATGTTCAAAATCGGCGCCAAGTAGTTCGCCGAGAAAACATCGGTTTATCAATGAGCCTGCCGCTAATCCCGGCAGGCTTATTCGTTATCAGGGATTGGATGTCTCTCAAGAGGGATGGTAGGTATGGGCGTTTCAAAACCTGCTGATGCTCTGGAAGTGATGCGCCGGCTGGAAAAGCTTTATCCGGGCGCTCACATAGCTCTGGTTTTTACCAACCCGCTGGAATTGCTGGTGGCCACCATACTCTCCGCGCAGAGTACGGATATCGGCGTGAACAAAGTGACCCCCGCACTGTTTGCCCGGTACAAGACAGCGGCGGATTACGCCGGCGCGGACGTTGAGGAACTCGAATCTTTTATCAGGTCCACGGGGTTCTATCACAACAAGGCCAAAAGCATCATGGGGGCGGGCCGGGAGCTCGTCCAAAACTACAACGGGCAGGTGCCGCGCACGATGGCCGAGATTATCACCCTTCCGGGCGTGGCGCGCAAAACCGGCAACGTGGTGCTTTACAATGCCTACGGGGTAACCGAAGGCGTCGCCGTCGATACTCACGTTATAAGGCTCTCTAATCGCCTCGGATTGAGCCTTGAGAAAGACCCTGTGAAGATAGAGCAGGACCTCATGAAAAAGGTCCCGAAAAAGAAGTGGGGCTCTTTCGCTTACCTGCTTATAGAACACGGGCGTGCCGTCTGTACCGCCAGGAAGCCGGACTGCGCCGGGTGCGTACTCAATGATATCTGCCCGTCGGCGTTCAAGGTATAATGCTTCACATACCCAAACAGGCAGTTGGAATCTGGAAGGCCTTCCCAAAGTCAGATAGGCAGTATTATTATGAATGATTTCGGAATAGTGATCCTCGTGTCCCTTTTGCTCGAATTTATCCTTGAATTGACGGGCAACCTTCTGAACCTGGGCTCGTTGAAGTTTGAGGTGCCGGCGGTCCTGGAGGACGTCTATAAACCCGATGAATACCGGAAATCCCAGGAATACATACGGACGAAGACAAAATTCGGCATTGTCAGCAGCAGTTTCAATCTTGCGGTCTTGCTGGCTTTCTGGTTTTTGCGGGGTTTTGACCGGCTGGACGTGATCATTCGAAACTGGAATATGAACCAGGTCGAGAGCGGCCTTGTTTATATCGGCATTCTCATCGTTGCATATACCCTTCTCGAATTGCCCTTCAGTATTTACGGCACATTCGTCATAGAACAGCGGTTCGGGTTCAATAAAACCACCAAACGCCTGTTTGCCGCCGACATGGTTAAAAACCTGCTGCTGGGAACTTTATTGGGAGGGGCCCTGCTTGCTGGCGTTCTGGCATTTTTTCAATATACCGGAGATTTCGCCTGGCTGTATTGCTGGGGAGGCGTCGTGATATTCTCGCTGGTTCTCCAGTTCCTGGCTCCGACGCTTATCATGCCGCTGTTCAATAAGTTCACGCCGATGGAAACGGGAGAACTCAGGGACGCCATCATGAAATATGCCGATTCGGTGCATTTTCCCATCAAAAATGTGTTCGTAATGGATGGTTCGAAACGCTCGGCCAAGCTGAACGCTTTCTTTACGGGTTTCGGGCGCAACAAGAGGATAGCCCTTTTCGATACACTTGTGGCCCAGTACTCGATACCCGAGATCGTCGGAGTGCTGGCGCACGAAGTCGGCCATTACAAAAAGAAGCATATCATTCAGGGGATGATAATAAGCGTTGTTCAAACGGGCGTGATTTTTTTCATATTGTCCTTATTTATTAAAAGCCCCGGTCTCTATAAAGCTTTTTACATGGAGAACAACTCACTCTATTCAGGTTTGTTGTTCTTCGGCTTGCTTTACACTCCGTTGCAGATGATATTGTCGGTTGTTTTTCAGATGGTATCGAGGAAGAACGAATACGAAGCCGATCTTTTTGCGGCTAAAACGATCGATAATCCTCAAAACCTGATTGAGGCTTTGAAAAAACTGTCGTCCAAAAATCTGTCGAATCTGACGCCGAACCCGTTTTACGTTTTTCTGAACTATTCTCATCCCCCGCTGCTTGAGCGGATATCGGCGATTCAGAAAAATACGGTCACAAATCCGCAGCATTTTGGTAAAAATCAGGAATCAGGCGCACAATGAAAAATCCTTTCGGGGCATTGCTATGTTTGTTCCTCGCTTTCATCCTGGTCGGCAACGGGTGCGCCCGAACAGTTACGAGCACCGATTTCCGGACTGAGACCGTGCCCATAACGGTTCCTGTCACCACCACGATGACTTCGAGCGTTACGATTATTAAAGATTATACGACCACGGTAGTGACGGGCTACCCGTATCCCGTCACGATTTTGCCGAATATCCAGTCTTCACCTATCGTTGCCAGTACGGTATCGGTGAGCAATGCTTCGTGGTATTCCGTTACATTCACGATAACCGCAGCTATGATCAACCCTGTGGTAACGGGTTCGATATCCGTGATAAGCCCCGGAACGACCGCGTGGGTCCAGATATACACCACGGGAGATTCTGATTCCGCCCCGCAGTACGAGACGGGAAATGTGACCGCTGCCACCATAAACGCTCCTTTACCGTTCCGTTCCTACAGGCTTATGGTCGGGACGTTCGGTTCTGTTTCAGTCGAGCAGGTACTCGCCAACATCAACCTTGTCTATTTCCGGTGATGAAACAGCCGCAATTAACAACGCTTGAAGATAATCTTTACGGGGATATGGAATCGGATTTCCGGAGACTACCGGTAAAAGGATGAAAAAATGCTTTTTGACGACATCAACTCCTTTGTTTCTAGCCTCCCCTCCAAATTGGTTGAAAATAGCGGGCGTTATTCGTTCGAATTCGTTATTGCCGAACGCAAGGCATTATTATCCACAAAGAAGCTTATATACCGCGCGGTTTTCCTGATCGATGACGTCAAGAAAGAAATCCGTTTCAACGAGATGCTGAAGGAATCCGGATCGGGTGTAAATTCGGGTATAGACGGGTCGCCGGCCGGTTTTGGTTTCAAGACGGAAACCTATAATACATTTACAGGTGCCAGGACGGGAAATATCACGGAACAATCGGAACTATTCGGGAAGAAATATTATTATTCCTTTGATTACTCGAAGGTGAGGGCTGGCATCGAAGCAACCGCGGTAAAAGCAGGGTATGGCTTCAAATACCAGGTCACACCCATAAGCATTGGCAAAACCACTAAATAAAGTAATATGTTATTATATATTTATATCAATAATTGATCCGGCAACGGAGGCATAATATGCCCGTCAAAAATGTATTGTTCCTTGCAGTCGGTTTAGGTTGTATTTTTTCCGTCGCAGCTTGTTCTGGCAAACCTGTGTCAAGCACAGCACCGGCGCCTGCAGCGGCGACCAATTTGCCGGCCACTGGTTTGAAAACAACCGCTTCTCAGATAAATACTCAGGTGAGCACGGATATTACGGTTTCTATTACGGCTGCAGGAACGGAAGTCGCCGCACATATTCCGACAATAATTATTGGCCTTGACGCCGGGTTTGATCCCTTGACCATGACAGTTACCGCAGGGACGATCGTCAACCTTGAGAATGATGATTGCTGCAATCCTCACATGGTGAACAGCAACTATCCGTTCGCTACAAATATAGACCCCGGCCTTACGGGCAGTGTTACCTTCATCAGCCCGGGAAAATACACGCTCTGGATAGATGATAATCACTCGGTCGTCGGAACTATAACTGTAACCTGATTTGCTGAAAGGCGGAGGCAGGGGATTAAACGCGATATCTGCTGGTATGCCTTTTAACGCGGCGAGATTTGCCCTTCCATAGGCAGACAGGGTTTGCAGTTATGATGGCTTAAATTTGTAAACCGAACAATCGAGAAGCGTTTGAGGTCGTAACTCTGGCCGTTTCTTCTTTACTTACCTCTTTTATCTCTGACAGCACCAGCGCAGCCTCAACAACGAAAGCCGGCTCGTTGCGGTTGCCTCTTATCCTCTGGGGCGGCAGGAAAGGTGAATCGGTCTCTACAAGCAGCCTGTCAAGCGGCAGTTTGTTGACCACTTCACGGAATGCCCTTGATGAAGGGTAACCTGTATAAGCCCCGATTGAAATATAAAATCCAAGGTTGAGGTAGGCCTGGGCCGTTTCGAGCGTCCCGTTGAAGCAGTGGATCACTCCTGCGGGTTTTTGGGGATGCGAGCGCCGGGAATTCCAGGCTGTGAGTACGGCGATCATCTCTTTCTCGGCCTGCCGCGAATGTATGATTACGGGCAGCCCCAGGTAATCCGCGAAATCCAGTTGCCACTCCAGGACGCGGGTCTGCTGTTCGGGGGACGCAAGCAGGTGGTAGAAATCGAGCCCGATCTCACCTATGGCGACCACACGCTTTTCTTTCGTCAGGACAGAGAGCCCCGCGATGTCCCTTCCGGTGACATTTCTGGATTCCTGGGGGTGTATGCCCACCGCAGCGAAGACGATCGAATATTTGGCGGCCATGAGCGCCGCTTCGCGACTGGAGGGAAGGTCTATGCCTACGCTGATTATGGCTGCAACCCCCGCTTCTACGGCCCGCCTGATGACATCTTCACGGTCTGTTTCGTAAACAGTCATGTCCAGATGGGCATGGCTGTCCACCAGCCGCACCGGTGATAGCGAAGAAGCGTCGGACATAGTTCAGATTTAGGTCAGGGCATGAACATGTGTGAACCGAATTCGCTGAACCTGGTGATGATTGCTGGGGCGACGCCCAGTACTGCTATCCCAAGGCAGGCGAATGCAAGGGCGAAGCGAGGGCCCAAAGAAGAAGAAACAGGTTCTTCGCTTGCCGGTTCGTCCGTCCAGATCGTCTTGATGATCCTGAGGTAGTAATAGGCGGAAACGACGCTGTTGACCACGGCGATAATCACCAGCCATAGAAGCCCGTGCTGTGCGGCCTGGGTGAAAACATAAAACTTACCCATGAACCCGGCCAGCGGCGGGAGGCCCATAAGGGACAGCAGCCCCAGTGTCATGGCCACGCCCAGGAGGGGCGAACGCCGTGCCAGACCGGCATAGTCTGAGATAAGGTCGGCTGGTTTGTTGCGCGACATGACGACTATGGCCGTGAATACCGCCAGTTCGGCAAACGCAAAAGCCAAAATGAAATACAGCAGGCTGCTTCGGGCCTGTAAGAAGTTCGAGGAACTCATCCCGAGCGCAGCCACGGCCACCAGCATGTACCCGCTCTGGGCGATAGAGGAATAAGAAAGCAGCCGTTTGATATTGACCTGCGGGATTGCCAGGAGGTTGCCGGTTGTCATCGTGAGTGCAGCGATCCCGGCCAGGATTATGCCCCAGTTCCTGGCGAGCGCAACAGGCTGCATGAAAGGTGTGACGAGGATACGCGTCAATACCGCAAAACCCGCAATCTTGCTGGCTGTCGACAGGTAGAGAGTTACGGGAGTGGGCGCGCCTTCGTATACGTCGGGGGCCCACATATGGAAAGGAACGGCCGCAATCTTAAAGCCGAAGCCCGCTATAACCAGCATGAGGCCGAATAGCAGGCCGGCTCCTCCGGCAGCACCGCCTGAAGGGATAGCCGCTGTGGCTCGTTCCATACCGGATAAGACGGTCGAGCCGGTAAATCCGAATAACATCGAAAACCCGTATAGCAGGACTGCGGAGTTAATCGCCCCCAGCAGCACATATTTTATCGAAGATTCGGCGGTTTTTCCGTTCTTGAGGAACCCCACCAGCGCGTAGAACGATATCGCCGTCAGTTCTACCGAGAGCAGGATGGATATGATATCGGTAGCCGACGCGGTCAGCATCGCCCCTAGAGTGGCGGTTATCAAAAGGGCATGAAACTCCCCGTGGAAGTCCTTCATCCTATTGACATAATCAACCGACGCAACGATAACTATGAAGGCCAGTCCCAGGAAAAGAAATTTGAAGAAGATGGCATAATCGTCCAATGAGAAAAGGCGGTTCGCGATTATTTGGGGGGCGTTTCCCATGATAGAGAATGTCAGCCCGGTTGCGGCGGCGATGCCGGCCAGGCAGACGGCGGTCACGATCGCCTTACGTTTGAAAAGCAGGTCCGCACCGACGGCTGCAAGGGCTGTCAGCGCCATGCAGATTTCAGGTCTCAGTAAGTCCAGGTTCAACACATGCTCCTCTAACCGCCGAGTAGTTTGATGACGCCCGCGGTGCTGTTTTGAACGATGGAAACCACGGCCATCGGGTAAAGCCCGACGAAGAAAATCAAAATCACAAATAAACCGCAATAAGTCTTCTGCCGCATGTCGGCGTCCCGTGAATCGTTAAAGACAGGAAGCACGGTGCCGAATAATACTCTCTGTATCGTCCAGAGGACATACGCGGCGGCCAGCAATACTCCCAGCAGCGCGACAAGCACGAAAACCTTGATCCCGGCGACTTCTGAACTGCTGTAACTTCCGAGGAAGGTAGTAAATTCCGCGGCAAAACCGCTCGTGGAAGGAAGTCCCAGCGCCCCCAACCCGGCGAGCATGAAGAATGTTGCGGTCGAGGGCATCTGCCGGGCCAGGCCTCCCAGCCGCCTGATATCGTTTTCTCCGGTGGTATCCATTATTATCGAGGCCGTGCAGAAAAGAAGGGCGGTGATCAGACCGTGACTGACCATCTGCAGCGACGCGCCGACAAGGCTTGTTTGGCTGAGAGCGAAGATGCCGAGCAGAACGAAACCCATGTGGCTGATACTGCTGTACGCTATCAGACGCTTGAGGTTGGTTTGCCTGAAGGCGATGGCCGCGCCGTATATGATGCCGATGACCGCCAGCGCCAGCATAATTGGAGCATATCGGCGGGCGACTTCAGGAAATATGCTCACACAAAGGCGGATCATCCCGTAGCCACCCATCTTGGCCAGCGAACCGGCCAGCATGACCGTAACGGCGGCAGGCGCATCGGTGTATGCGTCAGGCTGCCAGCTGTGGAAGGGCACAACGGGCAGCTTCACAGCAAACCCGGCCAGCAGCAGGAAGAATATGGGAACCGCAGGCAAGAGCGTCTGCGCGATCGCTGCGCCGCTGCCTGCGATGGCAACCATGTCCAGGCTCCCGGTGGAGTAATAAAGGCTGACGATGCCGGCAAGCATCAACGCGCTGCCCAGCAGGGTAAATAGCACGTATTTAGTAGCTGAATGGCGCCTGTCTCCGGATCCCCATATCGAAATGAGGAAGTAGACCGGAACGACCTCGACCTCCCAGAAGATAAAGAAAAGCAGCAGGTCCAGGGCGCAGAAGACCCCGAGGACACTGCTTTCCAGGACGAGCAGCCATATGAAAAATTCGCGGGTGCGGTTTTCAACCTTCCAGGACATCAGAACGGCAACCACGCTGAGGAGGGAAGTAAGGGCCACCAGCGGCAAGCTTATCCCGTCTATGCCCAGCCGGTAATATGCGGCGAGTGCCGGGATCCACGAATAAATCTCCTGGAACTGCATCCCGTTTGCCTGGCGGTCGAAACGGAATAAAAGTATCACCGAAAGGGCCAGTACTGAAAGTGTAAAGGCAAGCGCCGCATATTTCACTACCCCTGCAGGGATGCGCGGGTAGGTGCCTATCAGCAGGGCGCCTGCCAGCGGCAGGAAGATAATCAGCGACAGCAAGTGAGAGTTCATCGCCCTCCTAACCCCTGACCAGGGCTATCAGCACTATGGCTGTCATCCCTAAAACTGCTGCGACCGCGTAGAGTTGTATCTGTCCGGTCTGGAACCGCCTTAACACGCGGCCTGCGCCAGTGGTGAGCGAAGCGATTCCGGCAGAAGCGCCGCCGATGACCACCCGGTCGGTCCAGTCCGCAGCCTGGAAAACGCCGCGGTACAGCGCGTTTCGTGCGATGATGTTTTCGTATAATTCATCCATGCCGTATTTGCGGGTGAAGATGGCATACGGCGAGCGCAGGAACCACTTGACCTTGTCGGGCGAAATCCAGCGCTTGATGTATAAAGTATAGGCGGAGAATACGCCGAGGAGTGCCGCCAGCAGCGAAAAAAGGGCGAGCGGGTGCGCCAGTGCGCCGATGAATCCGCTCCAGAATCCATGGGTAGCGCCGTCGCCGAGAAAATGCTCGAAACCCCCGTTGGCATTGAGCCATCCCGAGGCCACTGCGGGGACAGCCAGCAAGCCCATGGGAACGAGCATGATCCTGGACGATTCATGCGGGCCGTGACTGCCTCGGTAGTCCCCGAAGAATACCAAAAAGACGACACGGAAGATATAAAACGCAGTAAGGAAGGTTGTAAGGAGTGCGAATCCAAAAAGCACCGGCTGTTTGTCGAGCGCGGCCGCCAGAACGCCTTCCTTGCTGAAGAAACCGGCCAGTGGCCATATGCCCGAAAGGCTGACGGCGGCCAGAACGAAGAAAGCGAACGTCCATGGTATTTTCTTTCTCAGCCCACCCATTTCGCGCAGGTCGAAAGTGCCTGTGGCATGGTTCACGCTGCCGGCGCCGAGGAACAGCAATGATTTGAAAAACGCGTGATTGAAAAGATAAAAAATGCCGACCCAAACCCCGCCCGTCCCGATCCCCAGCATCATAAGTCCTAACTGGCTGATGGTGGAATACGCCAGCACGCGCTTGATGTCTTTCATCACAAGCCCCATCGTGGCTGCGAAGACGGCGCTGAAGGCGCCGACAATCGCAACCACTGTGAGCACGTGGGGCGCGGCCTGGAAAAGCGGGTACATGCGGGCGACGAGAAATACGCCGGCAGCCACCATGGTTGCGGCATGGATGAGCGCGCTGACGGGCGTTGGGCCTTCCATGGCGTCCGGAAGCCAAACATGCAGCGGGAACTGGCCGGACTTTCCCATCGCCCCCAGGAAGAGTCCCAGTGCGGCCCAGGTAAGCACTCCTCCGGAAATCGCCGAAAGAACCCCGGGACTGTTAAGACCTGTAATATCCAGAGTGCCGGTTTTAGTGTATAAAACAAGGAGGGCGGCGAGGAAACCCACGTCGCCGATGCGTGTCACGAGAAATGCTTTTTTGGCGGCTGCCACGGCTGATGGACGGTGGAACCAGAAGCCGATCAGAAGGTAGGACGACAGCCCGACGAGTTCCCAGAAAGCGAAAGTCGAAAGCAGGTTGGACGACACGATGAGTCCGAGCATGGCGGCGGTGAAGAGCGAAATCAGCGCGAAGTAGCGCAGGTACGAGGGATCGCTGTGCATGTAGGCCCGGGAATAAACCTGCACCATCAGGCTGACCGACGTTACCACGCTGAGCATCACGGCGCTGAGAGGGTCGATGAGCAGCCCGAAATTGAATACGGGCCCGCCCGATATCGAAAGCCAGTCCGCCCCATGCAGTATGATCTGCCGGTCCGGCGCCTGCAAGACACTGGCGAGTATCCAGAGCGACAGGGCGAATGAGATGCCCACCGCCCCTATGGAGATAAAGCTGGCCGGTTCAGCCTTGCCGGGGAAAGGCCTTATCAAAGGGGAAATCAGGGCAAATGCCCCGAGCGGCAGCAGCCAGACGGCCCAGATTAGTGCGGACGGTATGCTCATAATGTGCATCTTTTACCACTTCAGGAGGTTGATATCGTTAACGTCGACAGTGCCGCGCTGCCGGTAAAGGGCGATGACGACCGCCAGGCCTACGGCAACTTCCGCGGCGGCGGCCGTTATGCTGAAGATAGCCACTGTCTGTCCGCTGAGCGCAACCGGCGTCACGAAACGTGAAAAAGCCACCAGGGACAGGTTGGCGGCGTTGAGCATTATCTCGACGCACATGAGGACCACCACGGCGTTTTTCCTGGACAGCGCTCCGTAAAGTCCGATAGAGAATAGCACCGCCGATAAAACCAGGTAATTATTCAATCCTGCCGTCATATTACTTCTCTCTCGCCGCGCTGATGGCCCCGATAAGGGCAGCCAGCAGCAGCATGGCAGCTATCTCAACCCCCAGTACAAGCCCCCCCTGGTCGAAAAGAAGGTTTCCCAGGGTGGATGCGGTGGGGGTGGTGGGCGCTTCACTGCTAACCTGCCAGCTGGTATTGAGCATCACCCATACGGAAAGCCCCGCGAAAGCCAACCCTGACACCAGTGCGGGTATCTTAAGCGTCGAAGGCAGGTTCCCTTTTTCGACGTCCCGCGTCAGCATGATGGCCATTATCAAAAGCACGGCGATAGCTCCGACATATATCAACACCTGCACGATGCCCAGAAAATCGGCCGAAAGTGTGAAGAAAAGTCCTGCTATCGAAAGGAAACACAGCACCAGGCCCAAAGCGGTGCGGAAAAGGCTGCGGGCAGAAACGACGGCCAGCGCGCCGGTGGCGGCGAGAACGGCCAGTACCCAGAAAGCTATATTTATTCCCATATCATTATTTCTTCGGTTTATCTGTATCAAGGAGCAGGCTCTGCGCCGGCAGGCTGCGGGCAATCTCGGGATGCATATAGCCGCTGGGGCGCCGTACTTCGGGCGTCATGAGAGCTTCTTTTTCAAGCGTTTGGTCGGCGGCCGTGTAAGTATTGCGCTCATATTCGTAACCCATATAGAGGGCGTCGAACGGGCATGCTTCAACACAAAGGCCGCAATAGATGCATTGCCCGCCTTTTAATTGCCATTTTTCGGGTTTGTAGGTCAGGTCGCAGCGAAGGCAGCGGCTGGCCTCGAGCAGCGCGTCCTCATTGGACCATCCTATCTCGACTCCTTCGAAAGTGTGAAGGCGTTTTTCATGGGCGATGGCATCGCCGAAGGGGCGGAAAGCCTCGAGCGGCCCTCCGGTGCGTTCGGCGACTTTCTCTGGCGCCGTAAAAACCTCCGTGATATCGCCGTTGCCGCCGAGGTACAGGTCGATCGACGAAGCGGCGGTGCGCCCCTGCGCGATGCATTCGATGACCGTTGCCGGGCCGAGTACGTCGTCGCCTCCGGCGAAGATGCCGGCAGAGGCAACCAGCGTTTCGGGGTCTACTATAAGGCGGCTGCCGCGGTCGGCTTTCATGGCGAAAGATTTGGGAATGACCGGGCTCTGGCTGACCGCGGAGATGATATTGTCGAGTTCGGTAAGATATTCGCTCCCGCTTACCGGTTCGGGTTTGCGGCGGCCGCTTGAATCTTCGGCGCCGAGTTTCATGCGCACGCACTCCAGGAATAGTTTGCCTTCGGCGCGGAGGATCTTCGACGGGGCCGCCAGGAAGACCAGCTTTACGCCTTCTTCCACGGCTTCCTCGACCTCTTCGGGAGCGGCGGGCATCTCGGCCCGTGTCCTGCGGTAGACGAGGCTGACCTCTGATGCCCCCATGCGGACGGCCGTGCGGGCGCAGTCGATAGCGGTATTGCCGCCGCCGACGATGGCCACGCGTTTCCCCAGTTTGACAGGAGTCCCCAGGTTAACTTCCCTCAGGAAATCCACTCCGCCCAGGACTCCCGGTTCGCTTTCACCCGGTACGCCGAGAGGCATCGCCTGGTGGGCGCCGACGCCTACGAAAACGGCGTTATAGCCTTCTGCAATAAGTTTGGCGGGAGATTCTACGCGCACGCCGGTCTTGATTACGGCGCCCGCGTTTTCAATCTCTTTGATGTCCGCGTCAAGTATGCGTACCGGAAGGCGGTAATCCGGGATGCCGACTTTCATCATGCCTCCGGGGGAAGGAAGTGCTTCAAGCACGGTGACTGCGTGGCCTTTGCGCGCAAGGTAATAGGCGACAGTCAGGCCGGCAGGCCCGGCGCCGATAACAGCCACGGACTTGCCCGTCGGCAGGGCGCGTTTTATCATGTTTCGCCACTCGCCGCTGTCGTTGTCCACGGCGTAGCGCTTGAGCTTGCGGATGGATATGGGCTCATCGATCGCACCGCGGTTGCAGGCGCTTTCGCACGGGTGGGCGCAGATATAGGCGCAGACGGAAGGAAACGGTATCTTTTCACGGATGACGGCCACGGCCTCGCCGGGTTTGCCCTCCGCTATGGAGCGTATGTAGCGGGCCGCGTCCACTCGGGCGGGGCAGCGGTGCGTGCAGGGAGCCTGCGCGGTCCATTTCTGGCCGATTTCAGGCGTTTCGATGTCTATACAGCCGTGCGGGCAGGCCCGTTCGCAGGTGTAGCAGCCGGTGCATTTTTCCGCCGACCATGCCAGCACCGTCCCGCGTTCGCGGCGCGAAATCGTCAATTTCTGTTCGGGGTACTGCGTGGTGACAGGCCGCTTGAACAGTGTCTTGAGCGTGACCCTGAGGCCCTTCAGCAGGCCGCTTCCGATGATTTCAGATGCCAACCGATTGCCTCCCCGGACGCATGAACCTTGCCCAATAGATGATAATGACGGCGGTTATTGCCAAATAAACGGGAACTGCCACCCAATTCGTCAGGCCGGGGGCGAAAACGGTTTTCACGGCCATGATGAAAAGGTTGAACATGGCAAGCGGCAGGAGGGTTTTCCATGCCAGCTTCATCGACTGGTCGATGCGAAAGCGCGGGATGGTGCTTCTTATCCACAGGATAACGAAGAAACTGGCGAGCATCTTGATGACCAGCCAGATTATCCCCGGCAGGAAAGGCCCGCGCCAGCCGCCGAGGAAGAATGTGCTGATTAATATCGAACCCACAACCGCTTCGCTGTATTCGGTCAGGTAAAGCACGGCGAATTTCATCCCCGAATATTCGGTATTGAAACCGGCGGTAAGTTCGGAATCTGCTTCAACCAGGTCGAACGGCGTGCGGTTGATCTCGGCGAGCAGCGCGATAACGAAAACGACGAAGGCCAGGGGTTGCGTGAGTGCGAAGGGGATTGTTTGAGCGCCTATGACTCCGGAGATCGACATGGAGCTCGAGGCCATCACTAACCCGGCCAGCGCCAGCAGCATGGGTATCTCGAAGCTGATGAGCTGGGCTATCTCGCGCATGGCCCCGATGAGCGAGTACTTATTGTTGGAAGACATGCCGGACATAAAGATACCGATCGCGGTGATCGCGCTCACGGCGGATATGTAGACCACGCCTACGTTGATGTCGGCCAGTTGCAGCCCGTCCGACAGCGGGATTACCGCTAAGATCATAAGCACAGGCACGAAAGCCATAGCTGGGGCGATCCAGAACAAAGGCTTGTCGGCAAGCGCCGGGATGATGTCTTCCTTGGTCAGGATCTTGATGACGTCGGCAAACGATTGCAGCAGGCCGAAAGGGCCGGCGCGGTTGGGACCGACTCTTGCCTGGAAGCGGGCGATGACGCGACGTTCAAGCCAGATGAACATGATGACGCTGATCATGAGGACGGCGATGAGCAGCACTGTCATTATGAGCAGATGCCACCAGAAATTCCCCGGCCAATCAGGTGCGATGGTTGCGGGGAGAAGGAACGCGGTACTCACTAGCGGTCCACCTCGCCCATCGAGATATCTATGCTGCCGAAGATGATGATGGCGTCAGCCAGTTTCTGCCCGATAAGAAGTTCTTTAAGGACTGTCAGGTTGATGAACGCAGGGGCGCGGAAATGGCAGCGGTATGGTTTCTCCGTACCGTCCGACACCAGGTAGCAGCCCAGCATGCCGCGCGGAGATTCTACCTGCGTGTAAGTCTCGCCTGCGTGGGGGCGCAGCCGCAGCGGCGTCGGCGTTTTTTCCTTGCCGGCCGGCATCTGCTCCACGGCCTGTTTGATGATGCGCAGGCTCTGCCGCATCTCGGCCATCCTGATGATATAGCGGTCGTAGCAGTCGCCGGCGGTGCCGAGGGGCACGTCGAATTCGAATTTGTCATATACCGAATAGGGCGCGGACTTGCGGAGGTCCCAGTTCACCCCGGACCCTCTTAGCAGCGGTCCGCTGGCAGAGTTATTTATGGCCGTTTCGGCTTTGAGTACTCCGATGCCTTTGGTGCGGGACAATAGTATCTCGTTCCCGGCGAGCATCGTATCATACTCGTCGAGATAGCCGGGCATGACTTTCAGGAAGCGGTCGAGTGCAGGCAGGAACTCTGTCGGGATGTCCTGGCTGACCCCCCCGAATCGCATGTAATTGTAAAGCAGCCTCTGCCCCGTGACCATCTCAAGCAGGTCGACTATCTTTTCCCTCTCTCGGAACATGTACATGAAGGCGGTAAAGAAGATGCCCATGTCATTCATGACCGAACCCACGGCCAGCAGGTGGCTCGCGATACGCTGGAGCTCTGCCATGATAACACGCAGGTATTCGGCCCTTTGCGGCACGGAGATGTTTGCAAGCTGCTCGACAGCCATGACATAAGGCCAGTTGTTGTTGATGGCGGAAACATAATCCAGCCGGTCCGAAAGCGGGATGTTCTGTTTATAAGTACGCTGTTCAAATAATTTCTCGACCCCGCGGTGAAGGTAACCGAATACGGGTTCGACGTCCTGGATGATTTCGCCGTCGAGCACCACGCGCATCCGGAAGACGCCGTGGGTGCTGGGGTGCAGGGGGCCGATGTTAAGGATGAAAGGCTCAGTTGCCAGCGTCATAAGCCTTCTCCTTGAAATCTTTCCTGAGAGGGTGGCCCTCGTAGCCTTCCCAAAGGACGATGCGGCGCATGTCGGGGTGTCCGGTAAAGCTGATTCCGAAAAGGTCGTAGATCTCCCGCTCCTGGTTTTGTGCGCCTTTCCATAGCCCGGCGAGTGATGGGATTTCGGCGCGATCGCGCCCGCATTTCACTTTCAGGGCGATGACCGTGTTGTTTTTGATCGAAACGAGGCGGTATATAAGTTCGAAACGGTCGGTGTAGTCGGCCGCCGTTACCATGTCGAGAAAATCAAAATCAAGCCCAGGTGTGTTCTTGAGGTAACCCGCGATGTGTGGCAGGGCGCCCGCCGTTACTTCGAGATAGTCAGGTTCCGCGAACACCACCTGTCCGTATTGCTCTTTCAGGCGCAGGGCTATCGAGTTAAGGTCGAGATTGGTCGTCATCAGGCCCTCGGCCTCGTGATGCTGTCTTTGGCTATCTTCTTGCGGAGCGTTTCGAAACCGGCCAGCAGCGCCTCGGGACGGGGAGGGCAGCCGGGGATGTAAACGTCGACCGGGACCAGGCGGTTGTAACCGGGAACGACGGCGTACGAGTCATGGAATATGCCCCCGCTGATGGCGCAAGCGCCCATGGCGACCACCCACTTGGGTTCGGCCATCTGTTCATACAACCGTTTTATCTGGGGCGCCATCTTCCAGCTGAGTGTGCCGGCGCATACCAGCAGGTCTGCCTGGCGGGGCGAGGCGCGTAACACTTCCATGCCGAATCGGGCGATGTCGAAACGGGGCGACGATGCCCCGATGAATTCAAATGTACAACATGCGGTGAAAGCTGTTACGGGCCAGAGGGAACTCTTGCGGGCCCAGTTGAGGGCTCCGTCGACTGTGGTGAAGAGCAGGTTGCGCTTTATCTCTTCGTTCATCCACGCCTCGGGATCGGGTATCGCATGCTGGCTGGCGGCGCGCAGGGACTCTATACCTCTGCCTTCCCGCAGGTCTATCTCGGAAGCGGGTGTGAGCGGATTACGTTCTATTTCCACTGCAGCACCCCTTTACGCCAGGCGTAGATGTATCCGAGGCTGAGGATGGCCACGAAAATTGCGGCGGCGACAAGCGCGAATACACCGAGGCCTGCGAGTACCAGCGCCCAGGGGAGCAGGAATACGAGCATGACGTCGAGCGCGACGGCGATAAGTGCGAAGAAGTAATAATGGGGATTGAACTGCACCCAGCTGCGCCCGGTTGTTTCAAGACCGCATTCCACTGTGCTGGATTTGACGGCGGACGGCTTGTAGGGGATTACCTTGAATTTACGCAGGAGCACAGGCAGGGTTATCATGACCCCGGCGAAAGCCAGGCTCACCAGTAGAAAGAGTGCGACATAGCCGTAACCCTGTAACAAATGGGTGCTCCTTCGGCTGGTTGGGAAACGAGAAAAAAGTATAACGTAAGTGAAGTTTAAAATCAAATTAGAACTGACACGATTCCGTATAATTCAATCAAGGGCCGCCCCTTCGATATTTATGCCGCTATCTGTCGCCGATTCTGTCAAGATTCACTCTAAGAAGACGGCGTATGCGCTCGTGTTCCGGTTTCCAGCAATCCCATACCGATCGACCCCATCTCAGGAGAGCCTCCCTGTAATTGTTTGGAAGGTCGTCGTTAAGTACATCCTGTACCGTAACCATCTTTGTCAGCGGGGGCGGCTGTAATACCGGCCATTCGGTTCGGGATTTACCCATCTCCATATGGGCCAGTTGGACTTCGCGGCCGGTAAATCCCCGCTCGAACACCAGGCAGAGGCCCATCAGTGCAAAGGCGGTGCGGATAGGTTTGGTCCCGGGCCCCGCATGCTGGGCGGCATAGGCGTCCACCGCAAGCTGGTGTATGAAGTCCGGTTCCCCGATAGTCAATGTGAAAGCGGACAACTCCCAGTACAACTGAAGGCAGGCGCAGGAAGCATGGAACTTCGAGTCGAACCCCAGGTCGGGAGTATCAAGGCTAAGCCCGCAGCCCGGGCATACTACGCCGGGCATTTCATGCGTTCTTTAAGGCCCCGATATGGAGGATTATAAAAGATGCTATATATTGACACGTACAACCCTGCGTCCTGTGTGATTAACGCCTTATTTCTTGGAGGGCGGCAAACGGCTCGCTGGCCGGGGCATTAAGTATCCCGTAGATTACCACGCTGATCCCGGCCGCAAAAAAACACCACACCGACGTCAGGTATCCGGAATAGAATATCCCTGTAACCACCCCCGAAACGGCAATAAGTATCCCGAACCCCCACATCCATTTGAACGTCGATACAAAAGGCGGCAGGACTGTCAGGGCCAGGTAGAATATGAAGGCGTAACGGGCTATGTTGAACGGGAATTGGTCGTTGTATTGAATATGGAATCCCTGTATCTCCGGGGTCACCCTGTAAAAAATAAGGCAGAAGGCATAGACGAGGGCCGTCGCGGCCCCGATGGCTGTCAAACGTGTCAGGATGGCTTTTCGCGCCTCTGCGTGCTCCATCAGGCGCAGTGACAGCGGTAAAAATAAAGGCCAGATGACCAGGGCGAATGTCAAAAATATGTGCTCGGCGACATTTTGAAGAACGGCATATTTCCCTGCTCTCAATGTGACCCAGAGTATGCCTTCGCAAAACTGTTGAAGGCCGAACAGGAAGGGTATCGAAGCAAATAACTTCTGTTCGGGTTTAGTGGCTTTCCTGACAGTGACCACTCCGATGGCGGTGAGCACCGCTCCGGAAGTAAAACTGGCCTGGGCCGAGAAGCACATAAGTTCTTCCTGATTACCGACAAATATAGCAGATTAGATTGTGTTTCAATGGCTATTATCTATGGGGCGCGGTGATGCCGTCCCTGCAATATGCGGGGCACTTTATTTTACCTTTGCCGTAGCGGCTTCCGGCAGCGCCTTGACACTTGGGGCAGGGCTTCAGGAACCCGTTGGCGTCGACGGTATCTCCCGTGCCCTTGCAATATACGCAGGTGATGTAGCCTTTACCTGCGCACGTCGGGCATGTTTCTCCGGCCATAAGCGTCCTCCAAAATAGTTTTCTTGATGATATACCAGCAATGCTTGCTTGTAAACCCTCGTTTCTTCGACCGGATGGGGGAGAGCAGTCCGTTGGTTTTATGGGTTTCCGCTTCGTTCGCGCGTTTGGCCGCGGAAGAAAGAGTCTAATGGCTTTGCGGTATCAGGTTAGCGGCGAAAAAATCAGAAACTTTGTTCACGAACTCGGCAGGGCCTGCGCGATAACCCTGGCTGTG
>Ga0114951_10002700_pt1 | contig 19635 bp, 16 predicted proteins | sample AM7aDNAmetaG_FD_88677 | JGI IMG/M metagenome (GOLD analysis project Ga0114951, IMG submission 88677) | Freshwater microbial communities from Finland to study Microbial Dark Matter (Phase II) - AM7a DNA metaG | ecosystem: Environmental > Aquatic > Freshwater > Lake | place: Finland: Lake Alinen...
TAACCTTGAGTCCTATAAATCCGGGCATTATAACGAGACTCAAGTTAGAAGAGAATTCGTTGATCCTTTCTTCAAGGCCCTGGGATGGGACACAGATAACGAGCAAGGATTTGCTGAGGCTTATAAGGACGTTATCCATGAGGACGCTGTCAAGGTAGGAACCACCACCAAAGCCCCAGATTACTCTTTTCGTATTGGCGGCCAGCCTAAGTTCTTCCTGGAGGCCAAAAAGCCTTCTGTGGACATCAAAGATGACATCCATCCTGCCTTCCAGCTCCGCCGCTATGCTTGGACAATGAAGTTGCCATTATCGGTTCTCACCGACTTTGAGGAGTTCGCTGTCTACGATTGTAGTGTAAAACCGGATAAATTGGATAAAGCCTCCAACGCCAGGATTTTTTACCTGAATTACAAGGACTATCTGACCCGTTGGGATGAGATTGCCGACATATTCTCCAAGAATGCCGTTATGAAGGGATCCTTCGATAGGTTTGCCGCAGATAAGAAGTGCAAAAGAGGTACATCTGCGGTTGATGTCGTCTTCCTGGAAGAGATCGCAGGCTGGAGAGAGATCCTTGCCCGAAACATCGCCCTGCGAAACACTGAACTCAGCACCAAAGATCTCAATTATGCAGTTCAGGCAATAGTCGATCGGATTGTTTTCCTGCGAATATGCGAAGACCGGGGCATAGATAGATCCATGCGTCTGCAGGACCTGCTCAATGGTGAGCGAGTCTATACCAGGCTTTGTGAATTCTTCCGCCGGGCAGATGAGCAGTACAACTCGGGCATATTGCACTTTGAGAAGGAGCCGGGCCGGGAGAGCCCCGACACCCTAACTTTGAGCATAAATATCGATGATAAGCCCCTAAAAGAGATCATCAAGCGGCTTTACTATCCAGATAGTCCTTATGAGTTTTCAGTGCTTCCGGCTGAGATCCTGGGCCAGGTCTACGAGCAGTTTTTGGGCAAGATGATACGGCTCACCGAAGGCCACCATGCCGTGGTGGAGGACAAGCCCGAAGTGAAGAAGGCAGGCGGAGTCAAGTACACACCGGCCTACATTGTGGAGTACATCGTAAGGAACACGTTGGGCCCAACGCTGAAAGGTAAGACGCCGCAGGAAGTGGTGCCAATCAGCGTTTTAGATCCCGCCTGTGGCTCTGGTTCCTTCCTCATTGTGGCCTACCAGTACTTGATGGATTTGCATAGAGACTGGTATACTCAGAATCTCGCGCCATTGTTGCAGAACGGCCTTATGCCTTCGTCTCCTGAGATAAGGCGGATGCTTCCGGTGGTTGAGACCGGCAAGAAGGACCAGAAGAAGGATATCGATCTGCCCATATTTCAGGGCCGGGGTGGGGAATGGAGGCTTACCACAGCAGAACGCAAGAGGATCTTGCTGAATAATATTTACGGGCTGGACATCGACCGCCAGGCCGTGGAAGTAACGAAGCTTTCTCTTTTGCTGAAGGTCTTGGAAGGAGAGAATGATGAGACGATTTCCAAGCAGCTTAAGCTCTTCCAGGAGAGGGCATTGCCCGACCTGAGCAGTAATATCAAGTGCGGCAATTCGTTGATTGGCTGGGACATCATAGAGGTCAATCCAGGCAGGGGGCAGGAGGAGATTGATCGGATCAATCCCTTTGACTGGGAAACAGAGTTCCCGGAGATCTTCCAGAGGGGCGGTTTTAGTGCAGTCATAGGCAACCCTCCATGGGGTGCTACATTTGGGGATAGTGAAAAAGATTACTTAAGGAAGAGCTTCGCGGAAGTACATATTAGAACGCCTGAATCCTTCAATTATTTCGTTTATAAAATGTGGGAACTCACTGGACGACATGGGGATGCAGGTGCAATAATCCCTAGTAGCTTCTTGAATCAGCACGAATTTTATAAAACACGCAAGTTGCTTGTCGAATCTTCTTTTATTCATCGTATCTGTAACTTAGGAGATGGCATATTCTCAAAAGTGACCGCGCCCTGCTGCATTATAGTGTTAAGCTCTGAAAAAGCGGACGACCCGTCACTTTATTTTGATTTCAGAAAAGTAGACAGAAACAGTCTGCCAACATATCTCTCACAAGAGGAAGGCGGGAAAGATGCATCTCAAATAGGATTAGATTCAGAATCTTATTCGCTTCAAATACATATCGATCCTAGAATAATTAAAAAATGTTACGCTTGGCCCACCTTGAAAGATATCGCAGAAGATGTCGCAACAGGAATAAGTTCTGGATTGGATGTGGCATTTATCTACGGCGAGGGCGACATAAAAAAACTCGCGCTAGAAAATGAATTATTGAGAAAAATTGCAACAGGTTCAGAGGTAAACCGATATTCACTAGATCCTAAGTCTGGGAAGAAAATCATCTATACCACCCGCAAGATCAGCATAGACGATTTTCCAAATTGTTGCAAGGCTCTTCACGTTTATCGCGACCGTCTAGTTAAACGAGTAGAGACTGCAGAGGGATTGATCCCTTGGTTTGTTTTGTATCGTCCCAGACGCAAAAAGCTATTCGATGAGCCAAAAATCCTTATCCGTCAAACTTCAGAAATGATTCGTGCTACCTACGATGCCGAACGCTGGTATTGTCTGAAAAGCGTTATCATAGTCCAACTAAAGAAAGAGTCCCAGATTAAATACGGATATATTCTTGGGTTATTTAATTCTACATTATTTAAATTTTTGTATGATGACCTGGTAGGAGAACAAGCTCGTACATTCCCCGAAGTAAAGCCTGTTCAATTATTCAGGCTCCCGATTCGCACAATTGACTTTGCGGTAGAAAAGGATGCTGCCCATCACAACCGCATGGTCTCCCTGGTTGACTCGATGCTATCCCTTAGCAAACAACTCCATGAGGCCCGCAAACCACACGAGCAGACCGCCCTACAGCGCCAGATCGGGACCATCGACCGCCAGATAGACGCCCTGGTCTACGAGCTTTACGAGCTGACGGAAGAAGAGATCAGGATTGTTGAGGGGGACTTGAACCTGCCATAGAAAGCTAAACAATTGAGAAATGCCGCTCAATGTCCTCTTTTCCTGCAATGCCTAATTAAATAACTCTTAAATATTCGTATTGTTGTAGTATGGTTTGAGGAATGTTCGATGAAGAAAGTTGCACATATAATCCTGGCTGTGGCATTTTTGTCAATTGCCGCCGCTTCTGCCAACATTTGCGACAATGCACCATGTGAAAAAACCATCAACGCCACGGTGGGTGAAAATTTCGCTATCATCCTACCGTTCTATTCTGGAACCGGCTTTGAATGGTGGGCCAATTTCGATCCGGCGTACTTGAACCTGGTGAATTCATCTGACGAGGGCAAGGATTCCGGTTCGGGGATGGTAGGTGCCCCACGAGAGAAGGTCTTAACCTTCAGCGCTAAGATGGCTGGGAACACGGATGTGACCATGCTGCAGCTCCAACCTTGGGAGAACAGCACCATTGGAGAGCGCAGGATATTCCCGGTCAATATCGTATAATCCGTTGCATAAAATGGGCGATACAATGCGGCATTTGCCGGGAATTGGGGCATGGGGCTGATTCCAGCCCCCTTGAGTGTTTACAACCTGCAAGAATCCATCTCTCTTTTTGGCATTCTCGCAACAGGCCATATTTTTGCTTTTGGCAAAGTCCTTATTCCGTAGACTATGGAATTATTTACCGACAATTGCCCGTTATCGAATTATCGTATTTGCTCAATATTGCGTTGAAATCGCTGATTAGATAAATTCTGTGACCAAAAATTATTAATACATATATTCCAAAATAATTTGCTTGTGCCAGATAATATACACGAGAACATAATCAAACTCGATGTAGACCGGCTTAATTTTGGCGATACAGAAACGATAAGGAAATTGATCATCCAGCTTCTAAGCGCAATTGAGCAGTTAGCCCAGGCAAATCAAGAACTCCGCAAAGAAAATCAACAGCTAAAGGACGAAATAAACCGGCTTAAAGGGGAGAAAGGCCGTCCTAGGATATTGCCAAACAATCCTGAATATCAGGCAAAAGCGCCAAAGGAAAAGCCCAAGAAATGGCATAAGGATAGCAAGAAGCCAAAGATAAAAATCGACAGAACAGAATACATTAAAATTGATGAATCGACTCTCCCAGATGACGCGAAGCATAATGGTTACAGACAAATTATCAGGCAAGACATAAAATTTGAAACAGATAACGTGGAATACTGGCTAGAGCGCTACTATTCGCCGTCTCTGAAAAAAACCTATGAGGCAAAACTCCCTGAGTCCCTTCAGAACACAGAATTTGGAAGCCATCTGAAAGCATTCATCACTTACCTCTATTATGCTGGAAGGGTTACTGAGAATAGAATCCACAAGATTCTAGAGGAGAGCGGCATAATAATTTCAGAAGGCGAGATCTCAAACATACTAACTAAGGAAAAGAGCAATGTGTTCGCGGCGGAAAAGAAAGCCTTATTCGAGACTGGTGTTAATCACGCTAATTATCTCAACATTGATGAGACGGGCGCGAGGCATAAAGGGAATAACCATTATCTCCACGTTGTCTGCAACAATTTTTTCAGTGCTTTCTTTATTCGGCAAGCCAAAGGAAGCAAAACAATCAGACATTTCTTTGACCTAGATGATGAGCAGCGAATAGATATACCCATCATCTCGGACGATGCCGGGCAGTACATAGGTGTATCGTCAAACCATGCCCTGTGCTGGATACATGAAATACGGCACTACAAGAAGATGAGTCCATTTCTGACTCATCATAAGTCGGTTCTTAATACGTTTTTAACGGAGCTTTGGACGTTTTATGAATTGCTAGCACAGTATAAGGTGAATCCTAATAAAATTTTGAATTTGCATATCCAGGAGAGGTTTGATTCACTGTTCTCGACAGTAACTGGATACAAGACGTTGGATGATCGTATAGCAATGACCAAGAAAAAGAAAGAGGAGCTGCTGCTAGTATTAGATTATCCTAAGGTTCCTCTTCATAACAATCTCGCAGAGATAGCTGTGCGAGAAGGTGTGATCAAGAGAAAAATAAGCTCTGGAACTAGAAGCGAACTCGGCAAGCTTGCATGGGAAAATATGCTCTCTATAATTGATACTTGCAGGAAGCTCGGAATAAGCTTCTATAGATATCTTTATGATATATTCTCTAATAGTTATTCTATGCCAAGGTTATCTGATCTCATTCCGGTGACCTGCAAACCAACCAAGTATTGAGCAAATACGAATTATCGAGAGCATTGAGATCAGAAAGACGTTGTAGAATCCAGAGCACATCATGAAATGTTAATTCCGACAGGCATATCATCTTAAAGCACTTCCTCAATCCTATGAGATTAATCTATGCCATTTTCGTTCTTTTTCTGGCATTGATGACATCAGCACAATGTCAGCAGACTGCGGAAGATTGGGCCTACAAAGGCTCTGTTCTCAATGATCAGGGTAAATACGATGAGGCCATACAAGCATACGATAAGGCTATCCAGCTAAATCCGCAATATGAAGATGCATGGTACAATAAAGGCCTTGCGTTCGCTTCCCTGGGCAAGTGCGATGAAGCTGTTAAGTGCTTCGAGGAGGTTATCAGGCTGGATCCAAACGATGCCGAGGCCTGGAACAACAAAGGCAAAGCTCTCGATGATCAGGGCAAGAAAGATGAGGCGATGAAAGCGTTTGACGAGGCCATCAGGCTAGATCCAAATGATGCCATCGCCTGGAGCAACAAAGGCGATGCTCTCGCTGACCAGAGCAAGTACGAAGAGGCGATCAACGCCTATGATGAAGCCATCAAGCTAGATCCCAATGATACAGGAGCCTGGAACAACAAAGGCAATGCTCTTGGTGCCCTGGGCAAGTACGAAGAGGCAATCAAGACGTTTGACGAGGCTATCCGGCTGGACCCCAGTTATGCCTCAGCCTGGAGCAACAAAGGCAATACCCTCAATGAACAGGGAAAGTATGACGATGCCTTCAAAACTCTCGAAGAGTCCATCCGGCTAGATCCCAATTATGCTAGTGCCTGGAACAACAAAGGCAATGCTTTCGATGGCCAGGGTAAGTATGATGAGGCGATCAAGGCCTATGATGAAGCCATCAGGCTAGATCCCAATTATGCTAGTGCCTGGAACAACAAAGGCACTGCTCTCGCTAAACAGGGCAAGTATGATGAGGCGATCAACGCCTATGATGAAGCCATCAAGCTAGATCCCAAATATGCCTCAGCCTGGAACAACAAAGGACAGGTTTTCGGTGGCCAGGACAAGTACGAAGAGGCAATCAAGGCGTTTGACGAAGCTATCCGGTCGGATCCCAAATATGCAGAAGCTTGGAACAACAAAGGCGTGGCTCTCAATCGGCTCGGCCGTATTATTGAAGCAGATGCTGCCTTTTCCAAAGCAAAAGAGCTGGGGCATGGGGCTGATTCCAGCCCTCGATAGTGTGTATAACCTACAAGAATCCATCTCTCTTTTTCGCAAACACATTGCGATGTCGAAAGCATATTCATAATATTATCTATGGCCCTCACACTATACGGGCCTGAAGGGATACATAGGGCAGTACGTGCAACCTGCAAAGAGTTCCATCGCATTCTGAGCAATTACTCACAATAATATCCTCAAGCTTTTTCGTGTGAGCGATGATTGAGGCTTCCGAGACAGTGATTAGCGGCTCCCAAAGGGATCGAGGACCCGGGAAAGATTCGAAAGTAACCAAGCAACCATGAGTCCTTCAATCCAGGCAATACAACGAAACTTAAATCAGAAGGAATTTGCCAATCCCTTCTTCAAGGCTTTGCATGGGATACAAACTAAGAACAGGATTTTTCTGAAGAGAGTGTTTCTGAGGATAGTGATTTTTGATCAATATAGAAAAATAAGAGTGAGTCCTTATATCCAATGAAGTACTATTAGTACTATTAAAGTATGGAGAATTTATAATTATGAAAGTCATGGTGTTATTCATCGGTTCGTTGCTTCTTTTAGGCATCGTTTTCGCCGGTATTGTTGATTGCAAGTCAGACAAAGCTAATTCTGCAGCACCGGGACAGCAGGTAATCAAACCAGGAAATGCTGGGGGTCATAGCGGTGCTCCAGGGCAGACCGGGGCTAACCCCGGACAGGGAAAAAAAACCGGAGACAACCTGGTTGAAAGTTCCAGCCAAAGCATATCTTATCAGGGTCTGGCAAGCCTGGAGAATTGGCTGAATCAGCCAACCAACTACTTCCCATGGTACAGCTCGGATGGATCAACCTTCTACAGCCAGGGGTATAGCGAAAGCACGTTCTCTGCTTTCAGAGAGTATTATGAAACCTCAGGCACTCCAGTAGTTGGCGGGATAATCAGCACCCCTATCAAGTTCGATATTGCGCAGAGAACGCCTACCACGGTATACTACGGCGTAGGCCAGGCCTTGCCATACTCCCAGTATGTGTCCTCAATGCCATCCAATACCAACGACCTTTGGGTCCAGGGAGCAACAAGCTGGTCCCAGTATGTAGTAAGCCCTGTTGGAACCTGGCTACAACTGGTTGCCAATGCACCTGTTGGAGGGTCAGCAGGCGTCTATGAGATAGTTCAGACCGACACAACTGCTACAAAGTACAGCACCTATCAGTTCAACCCAGGTTTTAACACCATGAACTTCAATGCCGATCAGGTGGGAAGACACTTGCTCTACTTTGTAGTGAACAACCAACCGAGCAACGTCGTCATCGTGGATGTGTTTACCCAGGCCCCATCGACGCAGTACCAGGCCGAGGCGTTGACCACAACGACACAAACCGTGTCAACGCTGCCGCAAACGACTTCAGTTGGCGGAGATACCCCTGTTACGATCCAGTCCCAAGGAATGAGAGGATACCAGGTTTTCTTGGATGAGAACTACATTGGCACAGAAGGGAGCAATGGAGATTCCCTGGATGGAGCCTTTAACTTCAAGGTAACCGGAGGTCAAAACCACAATATAAGGGTGTATGACGGGCAATTCAATTATCCTAAGAGCATGTACTTTGAAAGAGGCGTTCTCAAAATAGTCAACGTGGAACCAGGAACTGCAGCATACGTATAATTTTTAGTTTTTATTTTTTACAAATAAATCCACTGATTAGAAGATCCACCAGGCCCGATGGGAGTATGCTGAATACTTATTGGGACCAATATATTTTTATTCTGAAAACCCTCATTGTGTGTGAGGGGGATTCCATTACGTCCTACAGGTATTTATGGGCACTGATATTCATCTGTGTATTCTGTATTGTTCCAGGTATTGCGGAAACGTCTGACCATTATTGGGCTCCGTGGGTAACACAGACCACCACAAATTCTGCTACCATTAACTGGCGGACTGCGGCTAATGAATCGGGTGAGATCTATTATGACACGACCAGCTATTTTGACCTGCATCATGATTTTAAAAACAATAAATCGATTCATACAGCCGCCCAGTATCAACATGTCCAGCTTACCGGACTTGTTCCAAATACTTCATATACCTACTGGGTGAGACCTTCCGGCGATAGGTCTGCATTTGGCAATCGCACATTCCGGACGTTCCCGATCAGCGGACCATTTACCTTTGTTGTAATCGGCGACACGCGAGAAGGCATCAATTATTCTGAGACTCAAAGGTTTAAGTATGTAGCAGATGCGATCGCGAATGAATCAAATGTGCTCTTCGTCCTCCATGGTGGGGATTTTGCAAGGCATGATTATACACCTAAGTGGGGGACATTTTTCGAGAGTGCTGACAGGATGTTGGCGAATACCACATTCTTCCCGGTCATAGGGAATCACGAATATCATAATATCAGCAACGAAGGTCTCGACGAAGAACACTATGTAGTTTGTCCTGAACAGTGTCTCCCGTGCAATCAATGTGCACCGGGTACTGGTGCTGTCAATTACAAGTCGGCATTTGATTTTCCTCTGAACTATTCCTTTGACTGCGCTGGTGTCAGATTTATCGTCTTGAACTCGCCGGACCCGAATTCCACCTGTTGTGATGATCCCCATACTACGCTGAGCTTTTCCGAGGAACAGGCACCCTGGCTTAGGCAGCTTCTGCAGGATAATATGTCCGGGGTCTTTACAATACACCATCATCCTATCTGGGATGCTGGAAGAACCAATAACAATTCTGATCTGGTTCCATGGGACAAACTGTATCATAAATACAATATCAGCGCGAATTTTGCCGGTCACACCCATAATTACCAGAGATACAACATTGGCGGTATACCATATTTCGTAGTTGGCAATGGGGGTGCTCCCAATGATGATGTCAACAACTCTACCATATATCCTAATGGGAAAGAGTCGGTGTTGCCAATGCAGCTGGGGTATCTTAAGGTCACTGTTGATCCAGAGAACAATACGGCAACTGCATGGGAGGTTACCGTGGCCAAGCTAAGTTGTTGGGAATGCCCTGCGACACCTGAGCTATATCATTCACCGGTCATTAATGATACGATCACGTTCCCCCTTAAACCGGCGCCTTATAATCCACCCACACCTAACCCATCTTACAACTTGAGCAAAGCGATGAACAAAGAGCAGATAAAGATAGGCAACAAGCATGCAGAGGCATACGAATCCGGTAAGGCTGCGAACAACATCAACATAGCAATCTCTCAGGGACTAGGAGCACCATAGCACCATAATGTGGCCCCTGGGGGCAGCTTTTTGGCCCTTTCCTATTTTCTCCACTCAAGAGCGATCTCTTGAATTTGATTTCTTAGATCCGTATTCACAGATGAGACAATTTCCGGCTGTGACTGGTAAGAGTCGCAAGCACAATCCTTTTACAAAAAATTGCGGTATCTGCAAAAAAAGGTATTGCAGCATAGCAGAGCGCGCTCTTTAATCAATGCTCGACATATACTATCTTTCCCATCAAATTGTGTAGCAAAGGTTGAGATGTCTCTACATGTTTTTGCATTGATAATATATGCTGATCGACATATTTATATCCTAAACAGATTCCTAACATCTGAGGGGAATAATGACCGAAAAGTCATGCAGAAATTTGCTAGTCTTGATATTTTTATGCGTTGTCTGTATTGTTCCGGCAATTGCGGAAACGTCGAAAGATTATTGGCCTCCGTTTGTAACCAACATGACGACAAATTCTGCGACGATCAACTGGAGGAGAACGAAATGAAATTTGATGTTCATGCTACTCTTGCGGCACTGTTCTTGGTAGCAGCAATCTATATTGGCACTGCCGTGGCATTAGACGCAACACTTGACTCCTCTATCCCATCCGGCTTAGAGAAGATCGATCATTTCGTCTTCATCATGCAGGAGAACCGGGCTTTTGACAACTACTTCGGCACTTATCCAGGGGCTGACGACATACCCAATGGGATTTGCCTTACAAACCCCAAGGGCGGTCCTTGCGTAGCCCCCTATCACGATACCAACGATACCAATCGCGGTGGACCTCATAGTTGGGTTAACGCCCATGCTGACATCGATGGAGGCTTAATGGATGGTTTTCTGGCCGAGGCATACAAAGGCAATAGCACGAAAGGTATCCAAGCCTGCAATGTGACAGATCCATATTGCGCTCCGGGGTCAGATCCCAGAGATGTTATGGGATATCACGATTATCACGAAATTCCCAATTACTGGAATTATGCTCGGCTTTACGTTCTTCAGGACCATATGTTCGAGTCCGTGGCCTCTTACAGTCTGGTTGCCCATCTTTATATGCTGGCAGCCCAGAGTGGTGGCTATACGGGATACCACCAGCCCAGGCCCACTTCATACAACTTCTCTGAGATCACGGAACTTCTGGGCAGCAGCAAGATAAACTGGAAATACTATGTTACCACGGGCCAATTACCGGATACAGAGGACCCTGAGGAGGTCGGATCGAATGAGGTGCAGACTCAGACTCCTGATAAATATACCGATTTCAATCCCCTGCCAGCCTTCCCAAAGGTACAAAACGATCCAGAACAACGCAGCCGTTTGGTAGATGCATCTCAATTCTTTGTTGATGCCCAAACCGGAAAACTGCCTCAGGTCAGCTGGGTAGTACCAGAGATGAATGTGAGCGAACACCCTCCATCGAGTGTTAGAGCCGGCATGGCCTACGTGACTGGACTTGTGAATGCGGTCATGGAGGGGCCTGATTGGAACACTACTGCTATATTCATATCCTGGGATGATTGGGGTGGATTTTATGATCACGTAGCTCCACCGAACGTGGATGAATACGGGTTCGGGATAAGAGTTCCAGGTCTGGTGATCAGCCCCTATGCTAAGCAGAATTATGTAGACCATAAGACTTACTCAGTCAGTTCCTGGTTGAGGACTGTGGAGGAGAGATTTGGAGTCAATCCATTGACCGCCCGGGATACCAATGCCAACGATATGCTCAGTGCCTTTGACTTCAGTCAAAATCCCAGGCCACCGGTTATATTGAACGCTACCAGGGAGGGTTCACCTTACCCACATCCACTACAGTATGACTATTCTTACAATTTGAGCGAAAAGATGAACAAAGAGCAGATAATGATGGGCAACAAGCATGCAGAGGCATACGGATCCGGGTCAGCCACGAACAACATCAAGATAGTAATCTCCCAGGGACCAGGAGCACCATAACATGGCCCCCGGGGGGGCAGCTTTTTGGTCCTTTCCTATTTTCTTAACCTAGAGCGATCAGCTATCAATACTATGTATAACGAGCATATCTAACCACATAGATGTATCATAAAACAAAATGAGTATACGGAGAACTTCATATACATCTCGACGACTTACGATCTCGTTCCCACGAAAGATACTCTACGGAAAGGCACGTTGACGGGCGCAAATTGCTCCGTCCAATTAACGCCGCGATTAGTTGTATGCAGTATTATGCCCTTACCAATCCATGGAGAAATTCCTACAACCCACACCGTTTTCAAGCTCCTCGCACTCGCACTCATGAGCCAGAAGCCGGTTCCATTTGGATTTTGCCCGTTCCAGGTTTTGCCTCCATCGCTTGTCCAGTATACACGCCCATAATCTTGTGTAATCCATACATTAGATTTATTAATTGCACAGGCACCGTTCATATGGGCTATGCCGGACGCTATACCATCCATCCGTGTTTGCCATGATGCACCCACATCCATTGTTTTGAGAACGGTATGATTCACTCCAACAGCCAAGGCGGAACTGTTGTCAGCGGCAGTGACATCTATCAGCCCTGTAGTTTTAACAGTTGAAGCATTTCCCTGTCGCGTCCAGGTGAGACCGCCATCGCTCGTCCTGAGGATGACTGCGTAGCCATTATCGTGATCTCCAACAATCCATGCGTTGTAACGATCTATGGCTGCCACCTTCATTAAAGCCGCTCTTGTGTTACTTGCTTGCTGGCCCCAGGTTTTGCCACCGTCCTCTGTATGAATAATGGTGCCATTGCTTCCGACAACCCAGGCGATCTTGCTGTCAACCGCACCAATTCCCAATGGACCGAAATCAGGGACAGATCCGGGAGCACCACATCTGATCCATGTCTTGCCCCCATCCGTCGTTCTCAGAATTACTGCATAATTACCGTCTTCATTGCCAACAGCCCACGCAGTGTTAGCGTCAATGGCACGGACATCCGATAGAGGGACATTTGGTATCGTATTTGGGGACCCCTGTCGGGTCCAATTTTCTCCACCATCAGTTGTATGCAAAATGACTCCGTAACCATTCGCATGAACACCTATAATCCACCCGACTTCACCCTGTGCCGGGGGAAGCATCGTACTGCCTTCCGATGACTCGCTTATATCGATCGAGTTGGTGGCGGCGCCATTGGAGAAAGACAGAGCTTCCTGATTACCGATGGAGGTCTCTTCCACCTGTTTCGCAGAGCCATGCAGCCCGGAATAGTTTAATGCATCCTTATCTATCGCAAATTGGGCTTGGACTGGCCCGGCGGATAGAATTAGCAGTGAGATTATACCTATCCAAAAGAGGGACCTATTTGCCGCACTTTCTGTCATTCTGCAACCTTTTTGATTTTATTAGTTGATACCTATGTTTCGACTTAAATAAGTTAAATTAGTACATATAAATCTTTTGCTCAAAGTGGCTGCTGCCGAATGCAAGATCTCAGAGAAGGGACACATGGCATATGGCCTATGATCCCCCAGTCATCACGGATACGATAACATTCCCCCTTAAGGCCACGCAAGCAATACTTCTGCCTCTTGCCCAACGATAAACAAAGAGCAAATGAAGATAGGCAACAAGCATGAGGAGGCATGCGAATCAGGGTCAACGATGAACAAGCGAGCCCATAACGTGAAATTAGGGCGAATACAACCTGAATCGGAATTGTTATTAGGATTAAGCGTCAATGGCCAAGTTGATAGTCGATATATGGAGGCACGGTCGTGAAGAGTGGGTTAGTTATCATCTCAGCATCTCTGGTCTTGGTTTTAGCCGTGCCAGCTTTTGCGGATATTATAGATCAGTATATACAGGCGGCGCTCAATAACACAGACTATTCTCTTCGTTATGAAGCTGTTGAGGCTCTGGCTGAAACCAAAGATCCTCGCGCAGTAGATCCATTAGTCCAGATCCTTGAGGGGGATGAGGGATTACAGGAAGAGGCTGCATTTGCTCTTGGGAGAATCAAAGATACACGAGCTATAGGACCTCTAATCGAGTCTCTGTATACGGAGAATCAGTATATTCGAACGGCGGCAATCTGGGCACTCACAGAGATTGGTGAACCCACCGTAGATCCCCTGATCAGGGCTATGGATAGCCCAAATAAATATGTGCGATCATATGCTGGAATCGCTCTTGCCAGGATCAATGAAACTCGAGCCTTGGCTCCACTGATCCATGCTCTCAAAGATAATGATAGCCTAGTTCGGTCAAGAGCAATATCCGCCCTTGAAGGAATTAACGACAGCCGGGTTTCAAATGCACTAATTCTTGTCCTGGGTAAAGATGAAAATCCCAGGGTTCGTGCAAATGCTGCAGGAGCACTCGGATATCTCAAAGATACGCAAGCTGTAGCTCCTTTGATACAGGCACTTGAGGACAATGACAGTGATGTACAGTATGCTGCCAACGATTCTCTCCAAAAATTGGGATGGCATCAAGAATGATCGAAGGAGGGAACATAATCTTCTATACATAACCAATTACTTTTTTGAGTCCACTCCAAGACAATAAAGGTGGCGTTGAACGATTTTGACAGGAACTGAATAATCCACCCTGGCAGGCCAATATAGCAGGAACTGTGAGTTCTAAATTCTAAATATGAGATTAGGTGAGGGGGATGGGAACTCCGCACCAGTTTACGAGTACGAATCAATCCCTATGTCTCACTACAAACTGAGCTTTCTAAGAACTGCCACGCTTCCAAGTGAAAACGCCAGAAAAAAGCCACACGGTCCAAGAAAGACTTCGATTGGACGGGCTGGCCGAGCGCAGCTGCCCTCAGGCATGCTCGAACGAGTCAAGTAGAGGCCCATCTTGTAGCTCACAAACGAGGGCCGATGGTCGAGAAACATAAATAAGCATTCAATCCGATGGTGATCGGCTTATCATTAACTTTAGCGGTAGTAACGATATTCCCATGTGTACTTGCAACGACAAGGGTTTTACCGGATGACGATGGTGTTGGTTCTTCCAGGTCAATTTCTATGAAGAGCTTGTTATCCTTGATTTCTACTTTCATAGTCATACGAATTCTCCTATGGGTCTCTTTTTCTTTTAATGCGGGGAACGGGACGCCTGCACCTAGATAAATTTTTAAATCTGCATAAAGAGTAATATTTAATCATGCTAATTATGCCTATATGGAGGGAGGCTCATTAAAGGAAGATTTGGACTCGTTTTGATAGCGTTGGCTATGCTGTGTACGCCCACATTGGGAAACAAGACATCTGCTGATGGAGAGCTCGCATGCATAACACAATGTGATGAGCGTTACGTTCCTACATCATCCATTGTCACCGCAGAAGGTTTGGCACAAAAGGACGATTGCATATGCAAAGAATGTGGCTTGAAGCAGTACTGTACGGCATTTAAAGAAGAAGAGCCAATCCAGAGCGTGAGTGATACTTGTATTCCCAACGATGCTCCTTTGGATGAAATTACCTGCGCACTTGGATGCGTTGTAGAAGATCGTTATAAAAATGATTGCTGGTGTAACAAATGCGGCATAAAGGAGTGCTGTTCCCAGAAATCAGCTGCGCCGAAAAATCATCCGCCTACTCTCAGGGTAGCAGTCACACCTGAGAAGCCATTTGTTGGAGGCCCAACAGTCTCCGACCGTAGCGGGAAGGATTGCCTTGCAGTTATTACAGCCATTGGTTCGGATGAAGATGAAGAAGATGAGGCTGAATTGGAGTATAAATTTACGACTTCAGGTGATATTACAGGAGCAGGGGGCGGCTGGAATTCGGACAATGATATTTGTCTTCCCCCAGGAGGAACTGAATCCAGTTATGTAAGCGTTTTAGCCAGAGATCCCAAAGGTGCATTATCAAATGAGGTTACAGTCTTTGTCAGCCTTGAGGGAGCCGAAGATATCGACGAAGAAAATTATGCACCTATAACGATACGCGGCCAGCCCACCAATGTGGTGCCAGCGGAAACATCTTCCCTAGATGCTCAAAAATGGCTTGATAAAGGCAATGACCTTTACGGCCAGGACAAATACAATGAAGCCATCCAGGCTTATGAAGAAGTGATCAGGTTAAATCCAAACGCTGCCACCGCCTGGTACAACAAAGGCACTGCTCTCGTTAAACAGGGCAAGTACGATGAAGCTATCAAGGCTTATGATGAGGCTATCTGGCTGAATCCCAAATATGCCGATGCCTGGAACAACAAAGGCCATGCTCTCGGTAGCCTGGGCAAGCACGACGAGGCCATAAAGGCTTACGATGAGGCTATCTGGCTGAATCCCAACCTTGCCAATGCATGGTACAACAAAGGCGTTGCTCTCGCGAGAGACCTGGGAAAATATGAAGACGCCATACAATGCTTCGACAAGGCCATCGAACTGGATCCCAATTACGTTATGGCCTGGTCCAACAAAGGCAATGCTCTCGATGAACAAGGCAGGCACAACGAGGCCCTCCAAGCCTTTGACGAGGCCATCAGACTAGATCCCAATTATGCCATAGCCTGGTCCAACAAAGGCATTTCTCTCATGGCACTCCATCGAACCATAGAAGCCAATTCTGCCTTCGCCAGGGCCAAAGAGCTGGGGTATAATGGCTAATCCAGGCTCTTGGCACTATGTATAACCTCTAATCAATCTCCTCTTTTTTTATGCCTTAATTGCTGATACAAGAAAAAGGAAATTTCGAGAATGATCTTTAAGGCCTTGGATCTTTTCCCAAGATAGAATCCATTATGCTCTGCGGATGATTCTTCCCAATATAGTCCCATAAACGGCTTCATTTTGGCATGTGATTCAAAAGTTCTTCGTTTGGTTAGTTCACGATAAGCATTTATATTTATATACAATTATTATCAGTTAATAAATCGAAAAATCCGGAAGTGAATGAAAACGCAAATGGGTCAAATGGCTGGTGGAGCATTGTTCATCATAGGAATAGCCGCGATATTCACTTCAGGCGGTAATATTATGAACATGGTTATTGGAGATGTATTGGTTGCAGCCGCGGGTATAGCTGTAATGGCTTTGGGACGTGGAAAGCCTGCATAAAACCCCGGCATTAAGGCTCTCTAGTAATCTGCAATCCAATCTCTCTTTTTCGATATCCATTAAGCCGCAAAACATTATTATGAGGATGCTTTCGAGTTCGCACTCCGTTGATGGTAAGCTCCAAGTTCTGCATTTTCGGAATCGATAGCGTTGAAATCAATCGGAAAAAGGTGGAGAAAGGTGGAGAAAGGTGGAGAAAGGTAGAGAAAGGTAGAGAAAGGTATTGGAGAAGCTGGATCCCTTATGAGATCTTCTCCGTTCCTTACCTGTATTAAACGCCCGGACCGGGATTCGAACCCGGGTCGAAAGCTCGACAGGCTTTCATGATGGGCCACTACACCATCCGGACACTACAGATCCCGCCTCCCAGATTCGAACCGGGGACATCGCGGTGACTGCGCGTAGCACCTCTACGGTGCGAGACATACTACAGCCGCGCACTCTACCAGGCTGAGTTAAGGCGGGCCTCTCGCTACCAGGTTACTCCTTGTACTTAGACCTTTCGGGCAATGCCTGACGGCGTTCGTCTTTGCCTTATGATCTTTTGAGAAATCTATTCAACCAACATTACTTAAAGATTTCTGAAGTAATCTCATTCAGCATAACGCCTAATTGGTGGTGTTATGAGCCAATTTCGAATTGATTCACTCCAGAACGACTCCCAAAATTATGAATATATATCATTTCAGCTATTCAGTTCCAGGATGACTTCAATACCCATCAATGGCTTGATAAGGACCGCACGCGATCCAATGCCGGGACAATAGATAATCAGGTGGTTTTATGCTCATAGGTATTATGTCCGATGCACACGACAGCATTCAAGGAGTCAAAGATGCTCTTTCGACATTTTCTCAAAGAGGCGTCCGTATGGTTCTCTTTGCCGGAGACATGATAGGCTCCGGCAATTGTTACACCTTTGAGGGTTTCGGCATCCCCATAAAGCTTGTTTACGGCAATAACGACGGAGACCGCGTAGGTCTCGCCAGAGAGTTTGCGCGCGTGGGCGGCGAGTACCTGGGCGACTTCGGGGAGATCGAGGCGGATGGACTGCAGATCGCCCTCATGCACGGCACGGAGGAGCCGCTGGTCAAGGCTGTCGTCGCCTCGCAGATCTACGATATAGTTGTCCGGGGCCACAACCACCGTTTTGAGGCGACGAAGCACGGCAAGACGCTATTGGTCAACCCGGGCGAGATCTGGGGCCACTTCACAGGCCTCTCCAGCGTCGCCATCCTGGACACGAGCAACCGGAAGGTGGAGAAGATCGAGCTGGGCCGGTTCAAGACCTTCCGGGAGATCATCAAAGGATGACCGAAGGCGCGCTCGTCCCCTCTTTGGGCCTCTATCTCCTGGTGGAGTGGACTGGTAAAAGAGTGCTAAAAATCTTCTTTTCCAAAGAGAGCCCGGCAGAGACCTCCGAGTTAGCGGAAAAGATCGCAGCCTACCTGGAGAGAGGCGCGCCCCGCCCGGCTGCAGAGCTGGACCTCTCGGCCTGCACACCATTTCAGAAGAGGGTCTACGCAGTGGTGCAGGAGATCAGGCGCGGCGAGACCATGACCTACGGAGAGGTTGCCGCCCGCGCAGGCTGCCCAAAGGGCGCGCGCGCCGTGGGTCGGGCCATGGCCGTGAATCCCTTCATCATCCTTGTGCCATGCCACCGTGTGGTCGCCAGGAAGAGCCTGGGCGGCTTTGCCTGGGGCCCGGAGACCAAAGGGAAGATGCAGATGCTGGAGAAGAAAGGCAAGATGGTGCGGCCAACCATAGCTTCATGTGCGGGGAGATGAGAACCCGCACGATAATACCTCAAAATTAAGTTGCAAGTCTATCTAATCCATCGTAGTTTCTTTATAGCGGGTGCAATCGAAGATCTCTTTGACATCGGTTCTAAAGCCCTTCTGATCTAATAGCGCCAGGTCGTTCCAGCCGCCATTGCCGCAGCATGGCAGCCAACTATCGACCTCATCATCGGTATCATCGGACTTTTCGAATACAGTTTTCATTTCTATTTTTCGTGCCAGATCATATGTGCCGTAATATCGTTCTTCTCCCTCGCTGAGAGCAGGATAATTTTGATGCGTGAAATCGTACTGCGAATTTCTGAGCTTGTAGCTTAAATCCGCTATGCCCGTAGTTTTGGCCTTGATCTGGTAGCCTAAATATTTCGTGGGCTTGAACTCTGCTAATAGGATGGTATCATTGGTAGCCAGCACTGTGGCGTTCATCCTTTGAAGCCAAATAACAGACCTTTGCTCCTTGGACAACTCGTGGTTGTATAGGAAGTTCGCACCTACAAAGTCTCCGTTATTTCCCTCAAAATCTCGGTCATTTATCTGCTGGCCGGAATAGTCCAGAGTTCTCCCGGCTCTTATAAATACAGGCCATTGCTCATTTTTGTACTCGATCTCATATATGCCAGTTCCAATGGGCTTATCGACCAATATATCGATATCGTTCGGATTAACAGTCGATTTCATCATTATTTCATCTGTGGATTTGTAGCTCCCTTCCAGAGCATTTGTCCTCTGTCTGAGACGTACGTCATTAGTTCCAACTTCTTCGTAGTAGGATTGGTATGGATTCAGGCTTCGATAACGTGATTCTACGGGTGATATTTTGCCCTCGACTGAGCTTGAGAGATTGAAGCTGAAATTACTGCTCTCGCGATAGATGGACCAGTGAGACGTGTTGGTGTCAACATGACTCGACCAGTAGACACCACAGGCATTTGAGCTCAGTGCAAATACCACGAGGAGGAATACCCAATCCCTAGGGATCATATAGAGACTTAAAGTTAGTACTCTAGATAAGTTTATCGTACGTGTTTAGCTGGCTAGCTTCGCCGTTAGCATTTGGAGACAGTTTAGTCCATTCTGCCCCCATGTTGCCAGTGTCGTCATGATGCGCTCATGAATCGAGGTTCCTTTCTCATTGCGTA
>Ga0114951_10002701_pt1 | contig 19628 bp, 22 predicted proteins | sample AM7aDNAmetaG_FD_88677 | JGI IMG/M metagenome (GOLD analysis project Ga0114951, IMG submission 88677) | Freshwater microbial communities from Finland to study Microbial Dark Matter (Phase II) - AM7a DNA metaG | ecosystem: Environmental > Aquatic > Freshwater > Lake | place: Finland: Lake Alinen...
ATAGGCAACTTAGAAAGGCAACACAAAATGGCAACAGAAAAGTTATTCACAGTAGCAGGTACAGCGACCAATGCAGACGGCACAGTAAAAGCTCGTTTTGCAAATGATTTGGTAGCTCGTATCAAGATCCTAAACAAAGCAGGTTGTACCGACATCAACCTTATGGAATTGCCACAAGCAATGACCAAACTCCAAGCTCTCCAGTATTTGACAGAGCAAGGTGTTACAGGTGATGCAGGTTATGCAGTAGCCAACAAATTGGCTGAGAAGACCAAGATCGCCAAGAAAGGCGAAATCAAGGTTGCTGGTGCGTCTATCAAGACAGCTGGTAAAACTTCTGCCAAAGTAACAGCCTAATAGGACAGGGGGCTTCGGCCCCCAATTCATAACCATGACAAAGATACTGGCGGTATCTTTTCTTTTGATGTTATCCGGTTGTGTGGCTCCTGTGGTCATAACCGGATTAAGCGTGGCCAGTGTGGCGACCAATGAAGCCACTGGTCGAGGTCTTGCCGATCATGCGGTCAGCACTGTAAAAAATCAAGACTGCAAAATAGCCCGGGTATTAGACAATCGACCCATGTGCCAAGATTCTTCTATAGCACAAGTTCAAATAACCACAACCAGTACCAAACCATCTTCGGTAGCCGAAATTGAGACTCGTTATCATCAATAACTGAGCCTGCGGGCTAAGTATTTTGATGTTCGACGAAGAATTCGAAGACGCTCTCCGCACGGTTATTAATAATATAATGTTGGCCTTGTATCATGAAGGCATTACTCATATCAATCTGGGCGGTCTCATGCGTATTGTTGGCGTGGCCAATGAAAAGGCCGCTTGTTACGACAACGACATGATTGTTATGGATTCGGATTTTGTAAATTATATCGAAACACCAAGACCACCAGATCAATCTTTACATTAATGACTTTACCAACATTTAAAAACGGTGATGCACTGTATACCGTAATAGTGCGAAATCCAGAGGCACGAGCACAACTGACTCGTTGGAGCACTTCTAGTCGTAGCATACAGGCCCGAGTAGAAGAAAATCGCATGCACATTTACGATCACAATACTCTGAGTTTGTTTGTTGTGACCTGGACACATGGGTGGGATTCGGTTGTAATTTGGGATCCTTGGCTCAAACGGCACGTTACAATTTGACAAACTCAATTCCTGCTGTATAATAACAGTATGGAACCTACTGATACTATTACTATTTCAAGTCTGACCGATCTGATTGATGACTTTGAAACCGGCACTTACTCAAACACTGTGATAGGCGGTGGATATGCCAGCCCGTCAATTAACATCAGCAGTCCCAATGTGTTTACTCTGGGTAGCAACTCCAGCCCTTACAACTCTGTCAGTGCCACTGGCGGACCTTACACTATTACCAGTGGTACTGGGGTAACAGGTATCAACAGTCCATGGGATACCTACAATCCTGCTCCCAAGATCCGACTGGACGGCGAAGGTGCCGACATTGAAGTCAACGGTTGGAGCCTGGTTGACGCAGTTAAGAAGATTGAAGAACGCTTGAACATCCTGCATCCTAATACCGAATTAGAAACAGAATGGGCGGAACTCAAGACTCTGGGCGAGCAGTATAGAAAACTGGAACAGCACATCCGAGACAAACAGGCCACATGGGACCGTTTGAAGGCCATGCCACCGCCTGTGGTGGAGTAATATACGCAGTTAATGGCAAAAATGTATCAAAAAGACAAGATTTTTAGCACTTGTTGTGGCACTGGTACTAAGTATTTTAGAGAGTAGAAAAAACAACCAGGCTAACATTGCGTTTAGCGGAGGATTACAAATCAAGATCTACTCCAAAACGGATTGGTCAGTGCCGTAAAGCTGACAGCAACACAAGAGGACTTCGGAAATCCTCTTCATTGACAAATGGTATGGGCAAACTGGAAACAAAGGTTTGCTTAGAGAGTATGGCAAAGAAGGCCCGAGGTCTCCTGTCTAAACGTCTAACCACCGCCATTGTCTGTGCGTCCATCCTGGACATCCGCTGAAACGATCCAGTAGAATCGAAGGAGAACGACAATGAAGCTTATCTTATTATCGTTATTACTAGTAGTCAGCAGTTTAGCAGTAGCAGGTGAAGTAAAACAAGATGTAGTGGTATTAGCAGACAACACAACCTTTAGCGGGCAGATGGTAGATCATGCTACCAGTTTTGTAAGAACTGCCGTTAATAGAATATCCGCCCCATTCTTATCCGAAAAGGATGTGGAGTGCCTGGCTCGTAACATATTTTACGAAGCCGGATCCGAGCCCTTAGAAGGCAAGGTGGCTGTGGGCATGGTTACACTCAATAGAACTCAAGACGAGCGTTATCCTCAAGATGTTTGTGGGGTAGTGCGTCAACGCACTGTAGTCACAGTACCGCAACAAGTTACTCAAGTTCGAACAGTTAAAACCAGTATTTTTTTGCCACCTCAACAGGTAATAGAAACTCAAACTCGACGAATAACCAAGTCCATATATCAATTCAGTTGGGTGGGACAACGCAACATCCGAATTAAAGAGGACGACCCACGATGGATCGAAAGCCGGGCTGTAGCTGAAGAATTATCCCGCGGCGGCTACGAAGATCTACAGGAAAAATACAGTGAAGCTATGAATTTCCATGCTGTGTATGTAAATCCTGGTTGGAAATTAAAACGGATTGGACGGGTAGGTAATCATATATTCTACAAAGGTTCAACGCCGATACAGCAAGGCGGATAATTCTTTTTAGATCAACTGTGATCAATAAGTATGTTTATGAATAAAGATTTATCGTCCTATGATTACATAAAAAAACAGGACTATGATGCAGTAGCTGGTCCTGATTGGCCCAGCTACGATCAATTTCGCACGCATCAAAACATACAAAAATTTGTCTATGATGAAATAGACGCCATGATATCCGAGCCCAAACCGTTCAACAATCCATCATTTTGTGTATTGCCATTTTACGGAATAGAATATCCTCAGAATACCCCTTGCTGTTTGTTAAACAAAGGATTTGACCTTGATCAAATCAAAACAGACATGTTGTCCGGACATCGTAATTCTTCCTGTCAGGACTGTTGGAAGTTGGAAGATGCTGGTATAAAAAGTGATCGACAAATCAAAAACGAAACCTTGGATTTTTATTTTGATAAAAGTATACATACCTTGTTTAATCAATGTCTGGATAAAAAAAATTCCATAGTAAATTATAAAATTGATGGTTCAAATTTATGCAATGCTACCTGCGTGACTTGTAACGGTGGAAATAGTTCTGCCTGGGCAAAATTAGAAAACAAATATAAGTTGAGCTCGGCTCGAACTTGGAAATTTCGTTTGGATCAACCTGAGCATCCAATCAACTATGCCACAGCACAACATATTACTTTTCGAGGAGGCGAATCTCTGTTAATTGACGAACATTTTCAAATATTGGAACGATTATTGGCAGCCGGTAATCAAAATTGTGCTATAAGTTTTGTTACCAATGGATCAACTCGACTCAATCGTCGCCAACGTGGTCTTATTTCGCAGTTTAAAAATATGAATTTTTGTTTCAGCATTGACGGTGTAGGACCGGTGTTTGAGTATCTACGATTTCCATTAAAATGGTCAGATTTATTAGAAAACATCAAACGTTGCCGCGACGACAATATTATTGCCAGCGTCAGTTATACCGTGAGCAATTTGAATATATTGTATCATGAACAAACAACTCAATGGTTTCGCGAAAATCAATTGATTTTTACTACCAATCCAGTGGTCACCCCAGAATATTTTAGGCCAGAATCTTTACCATTGGCAGTCAAACAGCAGATTATGAAACAATATCCATCCACTGATTTTTTATTAAATCGCCACTCAGCAAATGACGATGCACTTTACAAAGAATTTCAGCAACAGATCGCCTTGCAGGACCAAATAAAGTCCATACACATTCAAGATTACTTGCCAGATCTTGTTCGATTGTTAGGTTGACTGTATATTCGTAATTTGTTATAATAGTAGTATGAATAACACTTGCGAGTTTGTATAATGGCATTTCATCTCGAAGGACCTTGGTTAACTACTACTGGTAAAAAGCGTGGACCCCGTAAATGGGCCAGCGCCGATGCCAAAAAGAAAGCCCAGGAACAACAGGCCGAATGGAATCGTAAATTGATCGAATTTGAGCGGATGAAACCACGATTCAGCACAGGACCATACAATGCACCTAAAAAAACTATCACAGACTATTCACCTAAAATTCCTCCTGGTAGAGAAACGCCTCATATCCCTAGCAAAGATACTGGTTGGGTTGCCTGCGTAAAACAGCGGGATAAGGAATATACCGGTACCAAGATCAAAGGTATTGGTACCATGCATAAAAGCAATGCCGTGCCTATTTTCAGCGACCAAGAAGCTATCGATATAAGTAAGATGCGTCGTTGAAAAAGGAGATAGTGTCATAGCAAAGGAAGAAGTGATCAAGATGGACGGGGTAGTAACCGAAGTGTTGCCCAACACCCAATTCCGTGTCCAAATTGAAGGTTTTCAAAACACCGTTCTAGGCACTCTCAGCGGACGTATGCGTCAGCACAATATCAAAGTGTTGGAAGGCGATACAGTAGAAATGGAATTCAGTCCTTACGATCTAGGTCGTGGGCGCATCACACGTCGGCGCTGATCATGAGTGATTTCTATTGCCCATTGCCGTTTAGACATGCCTACGTTGACAGCACCGGAGTAGCGGCCTGTTGTCAAACTCCACGATATCAAGTGTCCATAGACGAATGGCTAACTCATCCAGCTCTGATTGATCTGCAACAACAATTACTAAACGGACAACAACCTGACCAGTGCATTGGGTGTGTAAAAAGCGAACAAAATTTTAACACTAGTTTAAGAACCGCTGCCTTACGCGATTATGACAATCAAATTTTTCAGGACACTAAGATTGATTTTGTTGATTTTAGATCAATCAATATTTGTAATTTTAAATGTCGCAGTTGCAATCCAACGTTCAGTCATGGTATAGCACAGGAAACCAATCATCACAAAGAACTGCAAAGATTTTTTGGTGTTCCGGCCCAGGGCAAAACAGTTTCAGTTACTGATACCAATATAGATTGGATCATGAATAATCTAGGATCGCTAAATCGTCTCATGTTGACCGGCGGAGAACCCACAGCAATCCCGGGACTGCGAGATTTAATTTCAAAAATACAAAAAGAGTATCCGGATATCTGGGTCATGATTACTACCAATGCCAGTTTTGAAGACAACTTCTGGTTTGACATAACTGATAATTTATCAAATTTACACTGGACAGTGAGTATAGACGCAGTTGGTCCAGCAGCTGAAATTGTTAGACATGGATCCAAATGGCCTGTGATTGAACGCAATGTTGCCTGGTTGGCTCGTCATGCTCGTAGCCTGGATATAAATTCTGTAGTGTCCAATTTGACTGTGTTTGGTTTAAAACCCCTGTTGGAGTTTGGTATACGCATGCAGGAGCTCAGTCGACTTCCGGGCGGAAATCAAGGTGATCAAGGTTGTAGACATCAGTTTTATGTGTGTCAGCGACCCGATCATTTGGCCGCTACCAACCTGACTGAAGAACTATTGCCGGCAGCTAGCGAATATTTAAAATCCTGTTTGAATCTGCCCTTGGATTCAGAACAAAGCACCATGTTACACGGCCTGATACAACAAATTGAATCGGCTCAATTTGATCCTGCACTATGGAATCAAAGCAAACTTTACAATGAAACACTGGATCAAATTAGAAATGAAAATTATTTGACCTTATACGAGGCACAGTTATGAGAACAAAAATAGTAGGCTTTGGTGATAGTTTTGTGTTTGGATCTGAGCTGATGGACAACGCTGATGGACAAAAAAGCTGGATAGCACAGGCCGCTCAAAAACTAGGCGTGCAATACGAAACCACAGCAGTTCCGGGCTGTGGCAATGAAAATATCACACGCCAAATACTCACATACTTTAGTAACAATCCTGCAGACGATGTGGTTGCTGTGATCAACTGGACCTGGGGAGCTCGTTGGGATTTCTATGTGACCCAACAAGAAACATGGACCACCTTGGGATTGACCTGTGTGCCCAGTAAGCTGGCACCGTTGGTGGGCGACCGCGATGCTGAAAAGATTTTAGAAATCTACAACAACTATACCGGAAACAGCACCATATGGGATAAGTTTCGCACAATGCAGACCATGTATGCCGCTCAACAATTCTTAACTAGCTTAGGAGTGTCCACAGTGCAGACCTATATGGACAACGAAATGTGGAATACCCAATGGCATTGTCCTGACTATATACAGGCCTTGCAGGCTCGTGTGCAAACACCTATGGAAACATTTGAAGGTCAAAACTTTTTGGACTGGAGTCATAGTCGAGGATTTGAGGTAACTGATCCAGGCTGGCATCCATTGGAAGAAGCACATGAAGCTGCTTGTGAGCTATGGCTGGATCGTTATGCTCAGGCCTTAAAAGCATAAATATTATCATGCGTGAAATTATTGATCTAGTAGAAGCCACTACCAAACCAGCCAAGCTGGAAACTACTCCACTACCTTATACTCACCGGGCACTTGAGCCGGTAATGAGTGCAGAAACCATTGAGTATCACTACGAGCACTTGGCCAAGGGCTATGCTAAACGTTACAATGCCGGAGAAGGTGACCCCGACTTTAACCGTGCTGGATCATTCCTGCACAACAAATTTTTTCCACAACTTAGAGAACCCCGCGGTGCCAATAGACCCCGAGGTGCTGTGCTGGAACTGATCGAAGCCAACTTCAAAACTTACGAAGACTTTAAAGCAGCAGTTAAAGAAGTGGCCATGAAAATACAAGGGTCTGGTTGGGTATATTTGTCAACTGGCGGTGAAATCAAGACCATTCGTAACCATGCAGTTCGCACCGACATCTGTGTGTTGATTGACTGGTGGGAGCATAGTTGGAGTTTGGACTACCAATGGGATAAAGAGCGTTATCTTGATAACATTTGGAAAATTATTAACTGGGACGTGTGCAACGAAAGACTATGATAACAGTAAGCGAAACAGCAGTGGCCAAACTGCAAGACATCTTGGCCGAAGAAAATAACCCAAACCTCAAACTGCGTGTGTTTGTGCAGGGTGGTGGATGCTCGGGCATGCAATATGGTTTTACTCTGGACGAAGAACAAGCCGAAGATGACTGGGATCTTGACATCAACGGTGTGCATGTGTTGGTGGACAGCATGAGTGGCGGCTACTTACAGGGTGCTGTTATTGACTACAAAGAAGACAATTACGGCTCTGCTTTTAGTATCAGCAATCCAAATGCACAAACAACCTGTGGTTGCGGAAGTAGCTTTAGCCCGCATTAACCAAAAATTTCCAATTTAATCTAGAACTTGCCCTCTGGTAAATACACTAAGAGGACAATGATCTATGACCCAACGAGTTATCCAAGTAGGAACCACACCCAACGACGGGCAAGGCACTCCTTTACGCAATAGTTTTATTATCTGCAACGAAAATTTCAGCGAACTTTATGCACGAGCACAGGTAAGTCCACCTCCTACTCTGCACGGTAGTCTGGGCGACGAAGCTGGCTGGTATGCCTATGATAGTAACTTTTTCTACTACTGTTTTCAGAACTATACCGACGGAACGGCAACCATTTGGGCACAGGTCAGCCAGGTAGCCAACGTAGTAGTGACCAATATCAATGATGGTACCAGCAACGTAAGTATTGCCGGCATCAACGGCAATGTTACCACCAGCGTCAATGGCACACCCAATGTGGTTGTGATTACCACTGCTGGACAGTTCGTGAGTGGCACCATCAGCGCCACCGGAGATGTAGTTGCAGGCCCTACTAGTTATTTTGTTGGCAATGGATCACAACTAACTGGATTGCCAGCAACCTATACCAACAGCAATGTGGCCACATTCCTGGCCGCATTTGGTAGCAATACTGTTACAACCTCTGGCAATGTTACAGGTGGCAACATAATCAGCTTGGGTGCTGTTACAGCCACCGGCAACGTGACCGGTGCTTATCTTATCGGCAACGGAAGTCAAATTACTGGCCTGCCACCTACCTATGCCAACAGCAACGCCACAGCCTTGTTGGCCAACTTTGGCAGCAACTCAATTAGCACTACCGGTAACATTGCCGGCGGTAATGTCAATGCGGTACAGGTCACTACCTCTGGCAATGTTCGTACAGTGGGGCAAATCAGTGCTGCTGGTAACATTACCACAGCCGGTTATTTTGTAGGAACATTTGTTGGCAATGTGGTTGCTACACTGACCAACATTCCAGGTCCTGGCGGTGCGGTGGTTTACAACAACGGTGCCGGCAATGCCGCAGCCACAGCTGGTTTGGTTTACACTGCCACTGGCCCTAATGTGTTAACTGTATTGGGATCTTACAGTGCTACCGGCAATGTGTTGGCAGTAGGAAATGTTTCCGGCGGCAACTTGTTGACTCTTGGTGCAGTCAGTTCTGCTGGCAACGTCACAGGCTCTTATATCATTGGCAACGGTAGTCAATTGACTGGCCTGCCGGCTAGCTATACCAACAGTAACGTAATCACTCTGTTGGCTGCATTTGGTAGCAATACTATTTTGACCACGGGCAACATTACCAGTGGCAACACGATTGTTACAGGCCTAGTCAGTGCCGCAGGCGGTATCAACAGCGGCACACTCGTGATAGCACAAGGCAACATACGTGGTGGCAACATAATCAGCAACGGTTTGATCACAGCCACCGGAGACATATTTGGCGGTAATCTTTGGGCCACTGGGCAGATCAGTGCAACAGGCAATCTGGTTAGTAACTACATTCAATCTATTGCTGACATTAACGCTGGTGGCAACATATCTGCTACCAACTACACCGGTTTTGGAGTTAGTGTAGTTGGCAATGTCACAGCCGGGAATATTATAGCTTCTGGAATAGTCAGTACCTCGGGTAATATCACTGGTGGCAATATCTCTACTTCTGGAGCATTTGGTGTTGCAAGTTTAAGTGCCTCCGGCAATATCACCAGCGGTAATATTTTAACCACAGGATTAATCAGCGCAACCAGCACAATCACTTCCAATGCAAACATTACTGGTGCTAATGTGTTAACCGGTGGATTAATCAGCGCAACCAGCACAATCACTTCCAATGCAAACATTACTGGTGCTAATCTTTTGACTGCTGGTATTGTTAGCGCGACAGCCAATATAATTGGTGGTAACATAACCACAGGAGGTCAAGTCACTGCTGGAGGCAATGTAACCGGTGCTAACATTTTAACCAATGGCATAATCAGTTCCACAGGTAATGCCATTCATGGTAACGTTTTAACCAATGGCATAATCAGTTCTACAGGTAATGCCATTCACGGAAACTTGACCGTAGGAGCTGGAACCATAACAGTTGGCAATATTGTTACAACCGGCAATACTGTGGCCAATATTGGCTCATTGGCCAATCAGTTCAACTACGTGTTTGCTAGAGCCACTTCAGCACAATACGCCGACTTGGCAGAAAACTATGCCGCAGATCGTGACTACGCGGCCGGTACTGTGGTCATATTTGGTGGAGAAAAAGAAATAACCATCAGCACAGATATTGCCGATGAACGTGTAGCTGGTGTAATATCTACTGACCCTGCGCACTTGATGAACGCTGCAATGTCTGGATTACCGGTGGCCTTGCGTGGTCGAGTTCCAGTCCGGGTTGTTGGACCAGTAACCAAAGGCGACAGCTTGGTAACCGGTTCAACGGCAGGTCATGCTCAAAGTGTCGGGCGCAGTCGATTATACGGACAGGCAGTGTTTGCCAAAGCCCTTGAAACCAATCTTGAGGACGGCGAAAAAACTATCATCGCTGTAATACTTTAAACCATGTCAATTACCTGGCAAACACCGGCCGGTAGCTTGGGAACTATTCCAGGCGGAGTATTCTACAGTCTGGTATTATCGGCCACTTCCAACACTACAGTATTATATAAACTCATAGCCGGGGCACTACCCAAGGGCATGGAAATTAACGAAATTGGAGTAATTTCTGGAGTTCCTGCACATATCGAAGGAGTGCCCACTCCAGTCTTGGTTGATACCACCAGCAAGTTTGCCATACGTGCCTACACGGAAGTTGCTGGTGTAGTCACCCAGATAGCTGATAGAACATTTACCTTGGAAGTAGGCACCACAGCAGAACCAGCATTTGTAACTCCGCCTGGACAACTGAGTGAACTTTTTGACTCGACCTTGATCACAGATCTGCAGATTGAGTATACTGGACCAGCCACTACAGTGGTTACTTTGGTAGCGGGTGCATTGCCTCCGGGACTCAGTATCAGCACCACTGGCGTGATCTCAGGTCTGATACAATTGATCTCAACAGGAACCAATTACGAATTTACTCTACAGGTCAACGACGGAGCAGTTGGCGGACAGGCCCTTAGAGCTTTTAGCATATATGTTTGGAGCCACAGCGAACTGTCGGCTGACGACACCTTGATCACCGCTGACAACACATTTATCACCGCCGATCTAAGCTCAATTGCAACTCCGGTCTTGCTAAACACACCAGGATCTATTGGCACAGTTAGATCCGGAGACTATTTTGTTTATCAGTTTAATGGAGTTGAACTTTCAGGACTACCGTTCCGTTACTTGATCGACACCAGCATGCCGGGCTTGACCCTAGATCCTAATTCTGGATTCCTTTATGGACTGATTCCTAGTCTAAATGCAAATCAGGCCACTTACTCGTTCAATATACGGTTACAGCTGGTCGACTATCCAGATTATATCAGCCCAGCTTACACTTTTGAATTGACTGTGACAGGTCCTGTAATCAGTGTTATTACTTGGCTTACACCCAGTGATCTTGGGTCAATTGTTAATGGATCTACCAGCACTTTGTATGTGACTGCGGCCAGTGCCAGTGGCCTGTCACTACAGTATCAGTTGTTGTCGGGTAGTGATAGTCGTTTACCTCAAGGCCTGGAACTATTGTCGTCGGGTGAAATAGCCGGTCGTGTTAGTTTTGACACTTTTGCCTTGGACAGCGGAACTACTACCTTTGACAATAACACCACTACCTTTGATCTAGTCTGCATATTTACAGTGGAAGCTATCAGTACCAACGGTGCTATCAGTTCCACAAAAACGTTTTCAATCACCGTGGTTCGTGAGTTTCAAGAACCCTACGACAATCTTTACATACAGGCCCTGCCGCCTATTCCAGATCGTGCTACAATCAACAGCCTGTTACAAAACTCAGACATATTCCAACAAAGACTGTTGTATCGTCCCGACGATCCTAATTTCGGAGTAGCTACTAATGTGACCTATTATCATGCCTATGGTCTAGCGCCAGCTGTGTTAGATGACTATGTCAATAGTTTAAATATCAATCACTATTGGAAGAATCTTATCTTAGGGCCTATCAAAGTAGCACAGGCCATCGACATTGCAGGCAATGTAATCTACGAGGTAGTCTACAGCGAAATTGTTGACAACCTGATCAATGCCGAAGGTGACAGTGTCAGCAAACAGGTAACTTTGCCTTACCCAACTGAAGTAGCCGGACAAGGCACAGTAACTACTGTATATCCTAACAGCTTGATAAACATGCGCAATCAAGTAATCGACACCGTAGGCCAAATTTCAAATATTTTGCCTTTGTGGATGACTTGTAAACAGGCCAATGGAGATGTATTGGGCTTTACTCCGGCCTGGGTTATTGCCTATGCCAATCCAGGATGTGGCAATCAAATTGCCTATTACATCGGTCAAGACTTTATACCACGCCTTAATGCCATAGACTTTGAAGTGGATCGTTATGAACTAGATAACTTGTTGACTGTAAACTGGAATCGACAAACACAACAATGGGGCTATACTGATAGTGTGGCGGTACCAAATCCACCCAGCTTGACCACGTTTGATCTGCGTGGAGCTCCAATCTTCTCGTCAACCACAGTTTACCAAGTAGGCAACATTGTAGCATACCAGCAGATCATTAATAATGTGCGTATCAACAAAATCTACATCTGCACACAGATCACTACTCCAGGTACCTTGCCCACAGATCCTACTTATTGGTCAGAAAGCGATGATTTAACTGCTTGGATTAACAACTACAGTGAGATTACCACCTGGGAAGATGAATACAACACTTTGGCTACCTGGACCTATGCTACACCACCTGGAACCACATTTGATGGCGGCAGTATGCAGTTTACCGCACCAGTAGACCAATACAGTCATACCAACGAATACAACAGTTATCTCCTATTTCCGCGCAGGAATATCTTGCAAAAATTGCCACAGATCAATCAACAAGAATGGACCGGTAATGCTGGGTCCCAAATTGACTGGGTCAACAGCCAGGATCAGCCCATAGTTTTCACTGATACAACTGTATAAATATGAGTTGATACCTCTAACAGGACCCAAATGACCGTTCCATACACCTTTGCTAATCAATCAGGCCCAGTTCCAGCCAGCGAACTTGATGCCAATTTTGCCGCGGTCGGCAACAATGTGGCTACTGCTAATACTGTATTAGCCCATGCTCAACCCAATATCACATCAGTTGGTATCCTAACAGCGGTATCAACATCGGGCAACATTGTTGCCACAGGTAATCTAACTGCCAATAACGTCATTATCAATACCATAGTTGAACCGGTGGTTACCAATGACCTAGATGTAACTGGCCAGGTATTTGTAGACTGGCTGGATGCCAATGCAAATCCTTTACCCGGAGCTGGTATTGTGGCCTCCACAGCCAACATTTACGATATTGGTGAAATCTCAGCGCCATTTGCCAATGTATATGCTTCTTATTATTATGGCAACATTAGCCAAACAACCGGAACAATCGGCAATGCTATATTGGCACAGGCAGTTCTTAATAATTCACAACCTAACATTACAACAGTAGGAACATTAACTTCTTTGACAGTTAGTGGCAATATTGTCAGTGGCAATAGTGCTGTTATTAATCTTTATGCAAGTGGAGTAGTGAGTGCTACTGGCAATGTGCGTGGTGGAAATATCAATACCGTTGGTAATGTTTCCAGTTATGGTATTGCAGCCTCTGGTTTTGCTCAGCTTCCAACCTACACGATTGCCAATTTAAGAACAATTACCGGCAGTGTAGGTTATGTAGCGACCTTAACTAACAGTAATCCAATTGGTGTATTGACTTTTTGGAACGGCTCCAGCAATGTCTGGAGCTATGTTGCAAACTCAACTCCAGTATAACCACAGGACAATACCATGACAGTTCCATACACATTTGGCACAGAATCTAGCCCAATTCCACTAAGTCAGCTAGATGCTAACTTTGCCGCTCCTATTGCCTACGCCAACACAGCCGGCAATGTGACCAATGCTGCACAACCCACAATTACCAGTGTAGGTGTTCTAACTTCTTTAAGTGTTGCTGGGACCGTTAACACTGGCAACCTGACAACCACTGGTACTGCATCAACTGTAGGCAATGTCGTTGCTGGCAACATCACCACTAACGGCATTATCAGTGCATATGGTTCAATTACGGCAGGTAGAATTTCAACCGGCGGTAACATACTTGCAACCGGTTTAGTCAGTGCCACTGGCGGTATTTCAACTCAAGCAAGTGTATTAGCACAAGGAACGATCAGTGCCACAGGCAACATAGTTACTGCTGGTATCATCAGTGCCACAGGCAACATCACCACTCTAGGAAATGCTCTAGTGCAAGGTGTGGTCAGTGCTGCAGGTAATGTGGTTACCGCTTCATATTTTATAGGCAACTTCCGCGGTAATGTGACCGGCAATGTCAGCGTGGCTGGTAGTAACACACAGATCCTGTTCAATCAAAACGGCAACATTGGGGCATCAGCAGGACTTACCTATACTACCAGCCCCAATGCCCTAGGCATACTAGGCACAGTCAGTGCCCAGGGCAATATCACTACAAGTGCTAATTTATCTGTTGGTGTCAACCAGACCATTGGTGGTAACTTGGTTGTAACTGGCAACAGCCAATTGGTAGGCGTAGTCACTGCTCCTACTGCCATAGCTGGCACTGCCAACAATCAAGTGGCTACCACAGCCTTTGTCAACAACTTTGCCGGCAATTTAGGCACCATGTCACAGCAAAATGCCAGCAATGTCAACATCACTGGCGGCAATATTGTAGCCGGTAACATCAGCACCGGTACCTTTACTTTTGTTGAAAGTGGTGGAAAATTATTGATCAAGTGTGGCGGAATTACAGTGTTGTCTATTGACAGCGGTGGTAATATCACTACTCCTCAAAATGTCACTGCCTATGGAACTCCATAATGGCTCTGCCAACATCGGGTCCGCTCAGCCTACGTGACATTGCTGCTGCGTTTAGTGGCGGGACCCCCATTGCTTTATCACAATATCATGCCGGCAGCGGCCTAGTTCCAGCAGGCACATCGGGTACCTACGGACCGGTTCCTAGCTCTGGCACACTCAGCATCAAAAACTTTTACGGAACCGGCAATTCTGCTACCTTAACAATCCTGGTTGTAGCTGGTGGCGGTGGTGGCGACAATGGACAACATGGTGGCGGTGGTGCTGGTGGAGTTGAATATGTTCCAGCCCTTTCAGTGTCACCTACCAGCACCTTTAACATTGCTGTAGGCACCGGTGGTGCTATGAACACCAACGGAAACCCTTATTCATTTACTGGTCCGCTTATTAGCATTACCAGTGTGGGTGGCGGAGCCGGTGGCAATCCAGGACAGTCTGGAGGATCCGGTGGCGGCGGTGCCAGTGCCAATGGTGCTAATCATGCAGGTGGTGCCGCAGTGGCCGGTACAGGCGACACATTTTATGGTCATGCCGGTGGTACCGGTTACTTTAGCGATCCAGGCGGCAGTGCTAACTATCAACGTGGTGGAGGTGGAGGTGGCGCAGGTGCTGCTGGAACCAACGGCGCTAGATCAGGTGGGTCACAAGGCGGAGCTGGAGTATACATTGCGGCCTTTGCAACTTACGGAGCCAGTGGATATTTTGGTGGTGGCGGTGGCGGAGGTGGATACCAAAGCCTGTCTGGAAGTCAAATTGGGTATGGTACAGCCGGTGGTGTAGGTGGTGGTGGTACAGTAGGTTCTGCGCCCGCAGGAGTTGCTGGTACAGGTGGCGGCGGTGCCGGATCATGCACAGGCGAACGTGCCGGACAGACCAATGCCGGTCCAGGTGGGCTCGGCACAGTCCTGGTGCAATACACAGCCACACGACAATTATGGCTGGGCGGCACAGTAACACAAGCAGGTTCAACTTATACACACGCATTTACCGCAAACGGAACCATGGTTCCAATTCCAGCATCCGTTCTTATTACCTACTACGGTATTGGTGCAGGCGGCTCGTCAGGTAACGATACCACAGGTGGAGCCAGTGGTGGTGGCGCGGTGATTGGGCAACTCACAGTTAGTAGTGGAACCACTGCCGCGATCGCAGTAGGCTATCCAGGCGGTAAAGGCAATGGGGTCGAAGGCGGAACTACCGCTATTACCTATCTAGGATCCACTCAGGCCTATGCCACAGGCGGATTTGGTAATGGTGGGCCTCCTTGTGGTTTTTGCGCCGGATCTCCACAGTATGCAGTAGGTCATGGCTATGGTGGATCACTACAGTTAAGTGGTGGCTATGGCGGAGGTTGGAACAACAATGCTGTAGGCGGAGCTGGGGGCGCTGGCACATTTAACGGTGTTACTTATTATGCTGCCGGTGGTGGCGGATCCGGTCAAGATTTTGGTAGCTCTAATAATCCCGGCGGAGCCGGCGGCGGTGCTTGGGCTGGTGGTGGTGGAACCGGGGTTCATAGTGGTCACGGAAGTGATGGCGGAGCCTATGGTGGTGGTGGTGGTGGTGCTGGAAACTATAACGGCGGATCAGGATCGGGCGCACAAGGTGTGATGGTAATTACCTACACTTCGCCCATACAGCGTGCTACCGGAGGAACGGTAACCAGTTCTGGATCAGGTTTTGCTACTGTATGGCAACATGTATTCACATCATCTGGCAATTTTACCATAAATTAAGGATAGCAATATGTCAATCATTTATGCACAATTACAAGAAAATCGCGTGGTTAATGTGATTGCAGCGGATCCAGATTTTATTGCATCTGGTGCAGTAGGTGATCCTGCCACCTGGATTGATACCTCAGGATGTGTTAATGCACCCGGAGTAGGTTCAGAATGGCATGCAGATGCTAACGGATTTATACACCCTCAGCCCTGGCCCAATTGGATTTTTGATACTGCTACCTGTGAGTGGATTCCACCGGTTCCGCGCCCAGACGGGTTGTGGTTTTGGGACCAACATGCTACACAATGGATAGCCGAACGTGGGCCTTTTTCTGAAAGCTAACAGCTAGATCAACTAAATACAACATACTAATCTAGGAACAGATATGACCAGTCAGATCAACCCAAACAACATCAACGGCGCTTACCCAGTCGCTGGCCAAGACAATAATTCGCAAGGATTCCGCGATAATTTTACCAATACCAGCACCAATTTCCAGTATGCTTATAATGAGATCACCGATCTGCAGAACAAGGCAGTATTAAAACAAGCTCTAACTGGAACTACCTTAAACAACAATATGTTAGGCAGTCCACTCAGCAATGCCTTGCTCAGCAATATGAGCGAAGCTGTGGTGAATCTGGGTTCTGTTAGTGGTTCGGTTACCATTAACTATGCCTTGGGTAGCTATCAAACCTTGACCACAACTGGTTCAGTTTTGTTGGGTTTCAGCGGTTTACCGGCAGCAGGAGCAGCCGGTTCAGTGATAGTGCAGATTACAGTAACCAATGTGGCCTACACTGTGCAATTACCTGTGGCAGTCAGCGTAAACGCACAAGGCATTCAAGGTCTCGATCCTAGCACCAACACTATAACATTTGCAGCCATCGGCACTTATGCATTTGAATTTACTACCAGCAATGGCGGCACAGCTATTACTGTTAGTGAAGTAAACAAGCCTTTACAACCACTCAACAACAGTAGTGAAAATCTGCTAGATGCAACCGGCGCCAACCTGGCTGTTACTACCAGTTACTTTAGCACAGTGACCACATCTGCTGGTACCTTGGCCGCTGGTGTTTCAGGACAGATCAAAGTGTTTGCCTGTGTGTCACGCAGTGGTGGCAACAAGGTCATTACAGTGACTAATCCAGGTTGGGGCGGTTCAGGAACCATTACATTTACCACTACTGGACAAGCCTGCACTCTACAATACATCAACAATAAATGGTATTGTATTGGCAATAACGGCGCTACATTTGCCTAACCTAAACAGTTGACAAAACTTGTTTAATCCTATACAATCTGTATATGGAACATCCTTTGATCAGCAGTTTGGACAACTACACAGCCGAACAACTGCTGGAAAAAATTACCGAATTACATAAGAAATTGGGCATAGCCATGCGTATGGGCAATGCTGATCTTTGCAATCAAGTGCGAATGGCCATTGAAAGTCATCAAAACAAGTATCAAGAAAAGATTCGTGGAAACCCTGATACCAATTTTGATTCAGTGATTGACATATCATGAATGTAAGAATCGCCCAGTTGCTATCATTTTCGGCCGGAACCTGGTATGATGATCATTTGGAAATGAATCAGTTTAACATTAAACTATGGATGATTACCCAAAGTTCAAATCCAGAGGAACAAAACATTGCATTCCGTAGGGCCAAGCATTTTATTTACAGTCAACTGGACAGCACTATATTTGTAGATTCCAATGATCCCAAGTCAGCAGAGTTTGCCCAACTTGGACTCAACGTCACAACCATGCCCGACGAACCGGCAGATCAACTGATTGGCATCATGCTATTCCACAAACTCAATGCCATCATGGAAGGGCGAATTGACTTAATTGAGGTTGAAATTTCAGCCGGTGATGCTGTAATATACTTGCATAGCGAAAACGAAACCTCCGAAGGACTACTCCGTCCTGATTGGTGGAGTGCTGCAGATTTAACACACAACGATGTTGCCTTGCCAGACTCTGAAAAAGTTTTATCTATTGCCACTTCCACAGCCTGGCGTGATTTGGACCTGGCCTGGCCCGATGCCGAGCCCGAGGAACCAACCGGAAATATTGTAGTATTTGCAGACTTTAAACAACTTGATGAAACAGAATAAATTTGGTGAAATGATTTTTGCTGAAGACGATGTGTTGGACCTAGTAATGCAAGGTCGCAACATCGAGTCGCTTGGTGGCATGATTGTCGATCACTCAGTGGATTTTGCTCGCTGGCCCGATATCTTGAATCCAGCGCCCAATCTACAACAACAGCGCATACACAACTGTTCTGTGCCGGAATGGCATGCTCAGCAACAGAGCCAGTGGCACATGCCCGACGAATATAAAATATTGGATATAGCCGAGCATGTGCTTGGCCTGTGTCAAAGCGAACCAGAACTACAGCGTTGCGGAGCCGAACTCCTACTGTATCAAGAACGTGATCTTTTTAATCTCCTGCGTTATTTGAAATATCTAGTGGATATTATGACCAAAAATCAAGTGATCTGGGGAGTAGGACGTGGATCGAGTGTGGCCAGTTTTGTGTTATACAAATTAGGTGTGCATCGAATTGACAGTTTACACTATAATTTAGATGTGACCGAATTTCTGCGTTAAATACAAGACTATTGAGAGGATTTACTTATGACACGCAAAGTTTACAAATCGGCTATGGGCAAACCCATTGACATGGGAGCTTTGTTGTTGCGTAACGAAAATGTTCGTGCTGTGGGCAACATGAACGTAAATGCCCGTGGTGATCGTTTGGACAGCATGAACCGTGTGATTGAAACCAAAAACAAACAAGCACAACGTCGTTATGATCGGCAGAGCAATGTATCGGCAGGTCCAGCACAGACTGGCACCGGTGCTAATCAAATACCACCAACACCGGCTGTTCAGGAACAGGATGACCCAGTTGAGATTCCACCAGTTGATCCTACAGATACCTTTGCAGATCTTCCACAAGATGACCCAGTCGACGTAGCAGAACCTGCACAACAAGACTCCCCAGTTGAAATACCAGCAGGCGGTTTAGCAGCTGCTATTGCTCGAAGCAAAGAAGTCAAACAGGAATTATTAAAAACCCCACGCCAACTGGCACAAGAACGCGGCGTTAGAAAAATCTAAGAGGATCTATGAAGAAAGCAGCATTTGCACCACATCAAATTTCACAAGATCAAATCAAAGCTCTGCAAGACACAGTCCTGGTAGCTGACATGGAATTTGACACCCGCATCACTTCATTTGGTATAATTTTACCTAACGACAACGGTACCAGTTTAGGCATTCGTCCACGTTGGGGTCGTGTGTATGCTGTTGGTCCTAAGCAGATCGATGTCAAGGTGGGACAGTGGATCATGGTTGCCCATGGTCGTTGGACACGCGGTATTGATATCGAAGATGGCCAACAGGATCACAAACGCACTATCCGTAAGATTGATCCTAAAGATATCCTATTAATTTCGGACAGTATAGAACGTCCGCAAGACGATACTCAAAGCACAGCAGTTCACGTGGCCAAACAAACCAAGG
>Ga0114951_10002702_pt1 | contig 19627 bp, 15 predicted proteins | sample AM7aDNAmetaG_FD_88677 | JGI IMG/M metagenome (GOLD analysis project Ga0114951, IMG submission 88677) | Freshwater microbial communities from Finland to study Microbial Dark Matter (Phase II) - AM7a DNA metaG | ecosystem: Environmental > Aquatic > Freshwater > Lake | place: Finland: Lake Alinen...
AAATATCAATACAGCTTTATCATTTATGGAAGATAGGGTCAGGCTTTTCTGAGAAAGAAGGTCATTCACGGAAGTGGGTTTTGGGTATATTCCGAAAAGATTAAAACAAGAAATGCCACTAAGGCTCTAAGACACTAAGTTTTCACAAAGATTTAAATATCTGTATTATAACCTTTGTGAATCCTTTGAGTCTTTGTGTCTTCGTGGCAAAAAAGACTTTTTCGGAGTGGACTCAAGTATATTCTAAAAATTAGCAATCTCCACCAAACACTGTTTTTACAATAAACCACCTTGGAAATTCAATTGAATTTAAAAATAATTATTCTAAAATTTCAAGCTTTGGTAAAATCCAAAATTGTATTTTTGCGGTTCGGGAAAAAATATCAGCTGTACTTTCAGTTCAAACCTCTACTATGATAAGACATACTTTTTTTACGTTGCTTTTCGTTTTGATCGGTGTTTTCGTAAGTGCCCAGACTCCTGAAAAGCTGGACACCATTCCTCCTACAGGAAATGACCTTGTCAATCAGGGTGTTGAATTGTATGATAAAGGAAAGGCGGAAGAAGCGATCAAAAAATACAAACTCGTCAGCCCTTATGATCCAGCTTATGTCCTGGCTTGTTACGAAACCGCACTTGCCTACGATGACCTGAGCAACTATGATGCGGCATTGCAAAAATGTGAAGAATCTCTGGCCCTTGATAGTACCGATGTCCACGCCTTGGTCATGAAAGGGAGCATTTTGGATGAACTGAACCGGACAAAAGAGGCAATCAAATGGCTTGAAGGTGTCGAAAAAAAATATCCCTTCAATCAGAACCTCCTTTATAACCTTGGGCTTTGCTACCTGAATAACAAGGAGATACAAAAAGCTGAAAATATTCTGATCAAAGGGCTGCATTACAATCCTTATCATGGTTCATCGCATATGGCACTGGCACGGATCAATATGATGATGGGACGCAAAGCGCAAGCCTATCTGGCCTACAATATGGGGATCATGATGAACCCAAGGCTTGATTATGTGAAACGGTTCGAAGAGGCAATCAGTGGGAAAATGGACTCCATTTCGAAAAGTTATCTGCATCCCTATCCTCAAGGTTACGACCACGCCAAGTGGGACGACCTTACCGGTTTGCTCAATGCCGAAGTGGCTTTCAGGGAAGATTTTCCATATGACTATAAGCTGAATTTTCTGAGTTGCCGCCAGACTTTCCTTCTTTTCCAAAAAATGAAGTTTGACGAAAAGGACACAACGTTCTACAATCAGTCGTATGTACGGCTTTTTCGTAAGGTATGCGATAACAATGACTTAGAGACCTATCTTTATTATTCATTGAAAAATACAGACAACCAGGCGGTTAATGAATGGCAAGAGAAGAACAAATCAAAAAACGATTCCTTTGTCGATCAGATCAGGACCTTGATCGACTTGTGGAAAGAATACGGCTTCTCGACTGCAAATGAGGCAAAACATCAAAAAGTTGTCCATTCAACTGAAAAAGGGACCCTTGAAAGCGTCGGGATTTTAACGGATGCGACCCAACTTTCAAAAGAGGGGCCATGGTGTTTCATCAGCAATTCAGGTGCTATCAATCAAAAGGGCAATTACAAGAACAACAAGCGGGAAGGCGAATTTAAGCTTTTCTGGTGGGATGGGAATCTGAAGCAGCACCTAAACTATAAAAACGATTTGTTGGATGGGCAAAATTATACCTTTCACCCAAATGGTGCCAAATCGGGTATTTATCCCCGGACCAATGGGATCACAGATGGGGCGGAAGAAGAATATGATTCTGCCAACAACCTCATATCCAGAACCCAATACACGAATGGGAAAGCGGTAGGAAAATCATTGTTCACCAATTATGACACGGGTTTTAGCCGTGAAGTATCGTGGATCAACGATAAACTTGAGGGTAAGATGGTTGAAAAATGGCTGAATGGGAACCTAAAAACCGAGGCTGCGTATGTCGATAGTTTGCTTCAGGGTCCTTATAAGAAATGGTATGGTAACGGTCAACCCGAATGGGAAGGATCCTATGACAAGGGTGTACAAACCGGTAAATGGTTTTCCTGGTATCCCTCTGGTGTAAAAAGTGCAGAAGGTACATTTGATGCAACAGGCAATCCAACAGGTATTTATATCGAATTCGATCACAATGGCAAACTATCCTCACGGATAGAAGGGTACAAGAATGGGAAACCTGATGGTGTTCAATCCTTCTATTTTCCTGACGGAAAAGTTCAGGCCAGGTTGATACTAAAGGAAGATGTATTCAAGCATGTTGAATGGTTTAATTTGTTGGGCGAAAGGGTTTATGAAGCAGATGAAAAAGAAGGGGAGCTTCTTTACAAACTTTTCTTTCCTGAAGGTTCCCCTAAAATTGAAGGGAAATTCCTCAATGGCCAGAGGGAAGGGATTTGGAAAAATTTCAATGTTTTGGGAAAGGTCATCAGTGCCGAACAATACCATTCAGGAATGCAGTCGGGTCCGCAAAAGTATTTCCATCCAAATGGGACGCTTTCACTTGTTTATGCCTGCGACAGCGGTAAAATCATTGGGAAAGCGATCAGGTATGGAATGAAGGGCCACATAACCATGACTGGCCATTACGATGGGGAAGGGTCAACAGGCAAATGGACAACCTATTACAGCAACGATTCGATAGAAAGTGTAGCTTTTTACGCAAAAGGAAAACCTGTAGGGAAAAAGATCAGTTTTTCGCCGGACGGGAAACCGACGATGGAAGAAACTTTTAACGAAAGTGGGGAACGCATCGCGGTTAAAAATTTCGATCAGGATGGAAAGGTTATCGACGATGTGAATTTCCCATATGGTTCGTTAAGCTATACCCTTAATTACCAGAATGGTAAGCCAAAGGCAAAATTTTCGGTAAGTGACCGGAAATTCAATGGCATTCAGGAAAATTACTTTCCGAATGGAAAATTGAAGAGCAGTCATTCTTCAATTTTTGGAAATATGCAAGGCCCATCGCAGGAATGGGACCACCATGGAAAAATTGTTGATTCGAGGAACTTTTGCATGAACGAAATGGATGGCAAATGGACCGAATATAAAAATGGGAAACTCCTTACAATCGATTCGTATGAAATGGGCGCCAATCAGGGCTTGTTCCAGGAATACCATCCAAACGGACATCTTTTCAGGGCTTTTATGGAAGAGGGTGGTGAACGACAGGGGAATTCGGATTGTTATGCCACCGACAGCACCTGGATGTACGGGGTCCAATATCTCAATGATGTGGCATACGGCGTTTCCTACCTTGATAATCAGGGGAAACTTCATGCCAATGAGCGCATTGATGATTCAAAAAAGGAGATTGTTTGCTATTATAAAGATGGCAAGGTATCGGCTCGTTTGCCATTTGCGAAAGGGATCTTTGAAGGGAAACATTCCATCTATTATTCCAATGGGAAATTGCAGCGCGAAATCAATTATGTCAACGACTACCGCGAAGGTCAATCGAAATATTATTACGAAAACGGAATCCTCAAAGAGTTGTACAACTGGAAAAACGGAACCATGACCGGTCCGTTCAATTCCTACTTTCCCACTGGACAAAAGGAGATGGAAGGCAACTACATTTCAAATAAAAAAACTGGTAAATGGTTGGTTTACAATCAAACAGGTAAAGTGATAGAAACACTCTTTTATTCGAATGACGAACTCTATGACATCAAATAAGGGATATTACAAGATTGGCTTTCTGGTTATCTTTTCATTTATTCTGCTTCAGGCCTATCCAAAAGATCTGAAACCGGGTTTGGAATTTGATGCTTTGAAAGCCAAATTTCCTGATAATCCGATTGTTACCGTCCTGCAAAAGCGGGATGTCACCATCCTACCTGATGAAAAGGGTGTCCCTGTCACACGGATCACGGATACCCAGGTTGAGATGATCTTGTCGGACAATGGGGCGGATCTCTCCGAATCGAAAGAGTATTTTAATAGCAAAACCGATGTGAAGAAGTTTGAAGCTTATAGCCTTATACCCGATGAAAATAAATACAAGAGGTTGGATGTTAAGGATTTAAAGAAAAGTTCCGATTTTGGCGACAATCTCTTTTATGACGATACCTATTGCTATGCATTCAATTTCCCGGCAACGGGCAAAGGGGTCAAAAGGATTACCTATTGTGAAATGGAGATTACCGATCCGTACTATCCGTTTATGTTCTTTTTTGCGGCGAATATTCCTGTGGATCAGGCTGAACTGACCATCACAATGCCTGAAAACATCAGGATCAACTTCAAGCTTTTTGGGGCCGATACGACTTCGATCCTTTCCTCCAAAATTGTAAAAGGGAAAATGGTCACTTATCATTGGAACAGCCATCAGCCCAAAATATTTCACAGCGATGAGTTGACACCGGCAACCCGGTACTTTCGTCCGCACCTGATCGTAAACATTGCTTCCTGTTCGGACAAGACCGGCACCTCGCGCTACATTGGAACATTGGATGACCTTTACAATTGGATCGGCCAAAAAACAGGAGAACTGAACAAAACCATTTCGCCCGAAATCACCCAGATGACCGATTCGGTAACCTTTGGAATCACCGATACGACAGAAAAAATCAGGGCAATTTACAAATGGGTCCAAAACAACATCAAATACATTGCCATCGAAGATGGTGACAATGGGTATGTTCCACGGGAAGCCTCCCTGGTGTTGAAACGGCGTTATGGCGATTGCAAGGACAAGTCGAGCCTGCTGACCGCAATGATCAGTTCAACAGGCCAAACTGCTTCAGTGGTCACGGTAGGAACCCGCAGCCTGCCCTATAAGTATTCTCAATTCCCTTCAATCGCCTGTGCCGACCATATGGTCGCCTTATGGTGGAACAAGGACAGACCAATGATTCTGGATGGGACTTCCCGACACAATAAGCTGGAAGAGGTACCCGCTTTTATTCAGGGCAAGGAATCGGTGATCAGGACAAAGGACGGGAAGTATCAGGTTTACGAAATTCCGGTTGCGGATATGGACGAAAACTTTCAAAACGATACGGTCCGGTTTTCAATAGAGAACGATCTGATCAGGGGAACAGGAAGTTCAAAAATTGAAGGGGAGCGTAAAGTTCTAATTATAGGTCAGTTAGAGAACAAGGAAAAGGATAAGCAAATGGAAGCATGGCCTGCGGCTATCTTTACAGCCAGCGATAAACTGCAGGTAATCGACCTGAAATTGTCGGATTTCAACAACGTCAACATTCAATTGAGCGGTGATTATCAATTTGTACTTCCCGACTACATTACACGGCAGGATAAGCAGATATTTGTGAACATGAACCTCGAACGGGACCTTCTCCAATGGGAAGTTAAGGCGGACCGCGTCCTGGCAGTTGAAGTTGACTTTAAAAGGAAACACCAAATCAATTATCGGCTCAAAATTCCTGAAAACATGCAAGTTGCATTTCTCCCGAAACCGGCATCCTTTAATAATCCTTTGTTTGGCTTTTCGCAGGAATATGTTCAATCTGGTGACGAAATCAGGTTAAAAACGGTCATTTATCTCAACACGCTTCTTATTGAAGGAAAGGACATTGTGGTTTTCAGGGAAATGCTCGAAAATTTGAAAAAAGCGTACAGGCAAACAATAGCATTGACCGGGAAGTAGAAATAAGTTGAAATAAAGTAGAAATAGGTTAGAAATAGATTGAAATAAGATAGAAATATAAAAGAAATTATCTGCCATAAAATACACGAACTATATGAAAAAATATATCATCTTGATCCTGATTGCCTTATCCATTCAGTCGTTCGGTCAGGCCGAATTCGAAAAATACAATTGGGATACTTTCCCAACTGCTCCTGGTCAGGATACCATCAAATGCGTCAATGGTGCGGCAGTTACGCTTGAAAGACGGATCTTTGAAACCTATCTGAATGCTGAAAAGGTTTTTGATGAAATCTATGTCTATCACCGGAAGGTGAAAATCGATGCGCACAATGCGTTGGGACGATTCAATAAAATCTATGTCTCGCTAGATGATGTCATCGAAATTATTGACATTCAGGCACGGTTTATCGCACCAAACGGAAAGATCACCCTTCTCCCCAAGGAGAGCATCAAAGAGATCGCCAACATGGACAATGAGGGTGATTACAAGACCTTTGCAATTGAGGGTGCGGAACTTGGCGGTCAGATAGAGTATTTCTACGTCCTTCGGAAGAAGTTTGAGCCACATGCGGGTTATTTCCTTCAGGACAAGATACCAAAAAGCAATGTTGAAATCATCTTTGCCTACCCTTCAAAATTGGCTTTTCTGGTAAAGGCTTACAACGGGTTCCCTGTATTTAAGTTGAATACGGAAAACAAGGAGAAATATTACCAGAGGTCTTCAGCTGCCTATATTCCAGCATTGGAGGAGGAAAAGTATGCTTTTTATAAATCGGGTTTGATGAGGTTTGAGTTTACCCTTTCCTACAATAATTACAACTCCCCGCTTCGGAAATATTCATGGAAAACCGGTTGTGAAAATACTTACAGCAACATCTACGACCTTTCAAAAAACGACAAAGCAGTAGCTCTTTCAGTTTATAAACAGAATGTCCCAGAAAATGGGACAGTTGAACAAAAAGTCAGGTCTATAGAAAATTGGATAAAAACAAATTTAAGCATCAAAAAGGAGATCGCCTATCAAAAGGAACTCAGTGAAATACTTAAACTTAAACAAGCCAACAGGACATCTGCAATAAGGCTTTTTGTTTCAATTCTGCAAGCAGGAAATATCCATTTCGAATTTATTGAGACGGGGACCAACAGCAAGAATCCGTTCGATCCCGATTTTAATTGTGTCAATTTTATGAACGACTATCTGATTTATTTTCCGGAGCTGGATCAATATCTGGTCCCTGATGATATTGAATACAGGTTGGGATTGATCCCGGATGAATATCAGGGGGAATACGGACTGTTTATGCACCCTGTCAGTTACAACGAAAAGATCAGTGCGCTTGCTTACGACATCCGCAAAATCCCGATTCAGGATAAATCCACAAATAACGATTCGCTGCTGATCAATTTAAGCCTGAACGCAAACCAGTCCGACATTGAAGCAAAAATTCACCGGTCCATCAATGGGGCTTTGGGAAGGGTTTTTCAAAATATTTTTCAGAACCTGACAGAAGAAAAGAAGAAAGAGGTGGCAGAACAGCTTTTCAGGATGGGTAAGCAGAATGCACGGATCAGTACGCTTGCAATTAAAAACGACAGTCCAAACGACATCGGACTTCACCCAATCACACTGGATGTTGCCCTTCAATCGCAGGAGCTGGTCGAAAATGCCGGTGACGATTTGCTGTTCCACATTGGTGAAACAATTGGGAAGCAATCAGAACTTTACCAGGAACAAACCAGAAAACTTCCCATCCATGTGGGGATACTTCATGGTTATTACCGAAAAATCGTTTTCCAGATCCCATCGGGTTACAAAGTTGCCAACCCTGAAAACCTTAGGATGAACGTTTCGATGAAGAACGGGGATAAGATAAGTTGCGTGTTTACTTCCGAGGCCGAGATCAAAGGGGAACAACTGATCATTGTTTCGCACGAATATTACAGTGATGAGTCCTATCCTTCAAGCCGGTACAACGAATTCAGGGATGTGATCAATGCTTCTGCTGACTTCAATAAAAGAACGATACTGCTGAAGAAAATTTAAGTAGCAAGCAAAAATTTCGCGCAAAGACCGCAAAGACCGCAAAGTTTCTAACCAACGAATCTTTGCGTAACTTGGCGTACTTTGCGAGACAAAAAAAAATCGCGCAAAGGCCGCAAAGACCGCAAAGTTTCTAACCAACGAATCTTTGCGTAACTTGGCGTACTTTGCGAGACAAAAAAAAAATCGCGCAAAGGCCGCAAAGACCGCAAAGTTTCTATCCAACAAATCTTTGCGTAACTTGGCGTACTTTGCGAGACATAAAACCAAACAAAATGTCCCGCAAAACCCATTGTTAGCGCAAAGGATTTGATAAATTTAACTTTGCGTAACCTTGTGGACTTTGCGAGACTAAAAAAAACCTCATTTCGCGCAAAGCCCGCCATGAACGCAAAGAATTTGATAAACAATACTTTGCGTAACTTGGCGTACTTTGCGAGACAAAAAAACAATGATTTCGCGCAAAGCCCGCAATGGACGCAAAGGGTTTAATAAACAATACTTTGCGTAACTTGGCGTCCTTTGCGAGACCTAAAACCAAACAAAATGTCCCGCAAAACCCGTTATGAACGCAAATGATCTGTTAAAGAATTCTTTGCGTAACCTGGCGGACTTTGCGAGACATACAGGAAAGATAACTAACCTATGTTCGATTGAATTATCTCAACAATATTCGACCTATTTCTTTGACGAACCCAGCCAAGGCACAAGTTTCGATGGATAGTAATCGATTTGCATGGCTTTAAAACGATCAGCATGGTTGCCAAGGCGAACCTTGTATTCGTTCCAGTTGCGTGATGCCGGTGTACTCCAACCAATCTCAGCATAACCCGGAAGACGAGGGAAAACCATATATTCAATTTCATCCATGTTGGTAATCGTTTCTGACCAAAGTGGTGCTTCTATTCCAAGGATATTCTCGCGGCCAATTCCCGGGACCAAAGTTGCGGGGTCCCAATTGTAACCTGTATCCACTTCAACATAACCAGCCCAATGCAAGCCAAGCTTCGTTTTTGCATGATACTGCATATCGACATAAGCTTTAGCAGCAGGCGACATGATCACTTTTGCACCTTGTTTCACCCCTTTTTGAGCATTCTCTGCTTTTGCCCAGAATTGAACAACCGTGTTTGGTTTCATGGTGGAAAGTGCAATCTCGTCCCAACCAATCACCTGTTTTCCGGTCGAAGCAACAATCTCCTGGACTTTAACTTCGAATGGGAGGTAATCTTCAATTTTGGTTGCATGTGACTCATCCCCACCAATATGCAGGTAAGGACCGGGTGTAATGGCAGCAAGTTCGCTGAATACATCTTTGATAAACTGATAAGTGATCTCTTTGCTTGTGCACAATGTGCTGAAACCCACTTTCGTCCCTGTATAGAGTTCAGGTGCCCTGTCGTTGCAATTGAGTTCCGGATAGGAGGCCAATGCTGCATTTGTATGCCCCGGCATATCGATTTCAGGAATGATCATCACTTGACGTTCAGCCGCATATTTCACGATTTCAACATATTGATCCTGCGTATAAAACCCACCTTTTTCCCCGTCAACCTGGGTGATGCCACCAATTGCAGTCAATTTTGGCCATTTTTTTATTTCAATGCGCCATCCCTGGTCATCAGATAGATGAAGGTGCATCACATTCATCTTATAGGCCGCCATCAGGTCGATGGTCCTTTTTACATCGCTTACCTGAAAGAAGTGGCGTGCCACATCCAACATGACACCTCTGAAAGCGTACTCCGGGAAGTCGCGCACTGTGCCGGCAGGGATTTCCCATGAACCTTCCTGCGGTACTGCACTTTCGATGTTTGCAGGGAACAATTGCCGCAGAGTCTGGACGCCGTTAAACAGCCCTGATGGCTTATTGGCTGTTAAGATGACTGTCTCTTTACTTATTACCAATTGATAACCTTCGTCTCCAAGCTGAGCATCGCCAGGTTTTAACGAAAGATAGATATTCCCAGGTGTCTGGGCAACAGAATTTGATCTCACGACAATTCCAAACCTTGTCGATGGATTGAGTTTGCTGGCTAGGTAATTTCCAACCTGTTGTATTTCAGGTGATTCACCTTCATAATATATGATGCTCTTTTCAGTCAAGTTGAAGGAGCCTTTTGCATCTACAACAGATACCGGTTTTGGAATGATACTTTGCTTTGAAAGTAACAGCGGCTGTGCGGAAGCGATCAATTGAACAACCATAAAGCTTACCAGTAAGATTGATTTTGACATGATTTTTATTTTATATGTTTTAAAAGATTTACATTTATAATGTGCCAAGTTATGGAAATATCTCAATATTTCTGATAGAATGACCTTAGAAAAGGGCCCAACTGATTGAAAATCGGTTTTGTGAATTCAACAAAAAGATCCTGTGGTCCTGGGGCCTGACGCGGTTTGCTGTTGCAAATGGCGAGTTGATCCTTATTTAGGGCCCTCTCATCCCCTTTGTACGATCCCCACTCCACAAACCAGACAAACTGACCAGGGAATTTGCGCTGCGAAATCACATTGTTCTTTGCCAGATCTATGATCGAAACATCGAGTACACCATTGGAAATCAGTTCCCTCCTGTAGATGGTCAATTTTGCCTTAACCGTATTGTATGCCTTCATTTTTTTACCGTCTGGTAAAGTTACTGTTCCTACCTCTACGCTGTCGCGGGAAAGCTCGCTGGTCGATTCCTTGTCATAAACCTGACCCACGACAAATTCATCAAAGTTCATCCGGAGCAGTTGGTCCGGCTTTTTAATCCCAGCTTTTTCAGCCGATTCAGGTGAGTAGTAGGCCACAAATTCGTTGGGCCTGTTGCGAACCAACGATTCGATCACCTGGTTCAGGAAGAAGTCGGAGGTGAGCTGATATTTACGCGTAACCTGTATCTGTTCGACAATGACCTTCAATGTGGCATTCTGTTTTGCAATTTCAATCCGCTGGTCAATATCCTTATAACCGGGCGAAAAGATGGCAGCCTGCCGGTAATTCATCGTGGCATCTTTCCATGAAAGGCGCGTATTGATTTTTTCGTTATTTAATCCGGCATTGTATTGCTCTTCGGCTGCAGCCGTTTTTGCATGGCCCAGTTCGTTGGCATAAAAATTCACTTTTGGGAGGACTTTCAATGCTGCAGGGCAACGGCTTACCTCATCCGATAATTTGTTCATACTTTCATAATAACCCACCACTTCCGAATACTTGAAAGGGTTATTAGCGGTCAGTGCATTGTCAATCTTCCCCTGGAAATAGTTGATGGCCATGGGATAACCCTCTTTGACAGCTTGCAAGGCTTTCTCGGAATTGGGGTTGCTTCTTAACCTGTTCGCAGCCAGGAGTGTGGCATTGTAATAATCGCCCCTTTCCAAAGCTTTTTTCCCCGCAGTACACGAGATCATTAACAAGCAGATAATGAAGGGTATAAAAATACGTTGTATCATATTACTATTCAGTTAAATTCGGATGCAAAAGTAACAAATACAAACATAGATCAAAATGGTATCGGAGGGAAAAAATGGCAAGGGGCAAGGAGCTTGGGGCGGGGGAAAAGTATGGGGTAGGGCGGCATGGAGTATCCCAATAAAATTTATCACCAAAAATGGAGTACCCGTTTTTATGCCGTGCGAATTTTGTTGTTAATTGCACTCCCATCCTTCGATAACTGGTATTTTGATTTTTGTTGGCCTATTGATTATTTAAAACCTAGGCCAATTTATCCAAAGTCATCACAACCAGATCTTTGGTCACGATTTTCCCAAAAGCTGCAGCGGCTGCCACAAAATGGGGCGTTTTCAGATGGGCATCGAGATGCTCCTTGCTCTGCCAGTTTTCGATAAAGATGAATTTACCAGAATTGGTCGTATCCTGGTAAAGTTCATAACTGATGCACCCCACTTCTTTGCGGGTAGGTGCGATCAATCCCAGACAAACTGATTTTAATTGTTCTGCCTTATCAGCTGAAGTTTCGGCAATAGCCACCACATGTAACGTGTTCTTTGACATTGTTTTTTGTTTTTGTGTGAATGAAAGAAGTGTTGAACCAGCCGGGACCAAAGCTGCCAGTAAAGCCGTTCCCGATGAAACTTTTAGAAAATTACGCCTGTTTGTTGCCATAATTTGAAATTTTGACTAAAAATAGAAATAAATCTCATTGAACAACAAAAAACAGGAATTAATTTTTTGCAACTGGCTATTGGCTGCTGGCAACTACCAAACATGATCATAGTCATTACCACGAATTCACGAATTTCAAACGGGTATTTTTATTGGTTGAAAACCTTATTAAGACCTTTTAAAAGTGACAAACTGGGTACTGAATGTTGTGAGTTGCCAGATGCAAAAAAGGAAATATATTGAAATATTTTGAAATATGTATATCAATCAACTTCTGGAAGTCGCGAGTTGCCAGCCGCCAGTTGCCAGCCGCAAGAAGCCACTACAACTCCCCAAAATCAACCTTTCCAGCTTCTTTCAACTGATCAGGCTTACCAAGGTCCATCCAAAGGGAAGAAGGGTCGTTGTAGCCAAATATGGGGTATTCGTTTGATAACCGCAAATAGAGTGGGATCAAAGGGAATTTACCGGTTTCAGTGATCAACTTAAAAATGGGTGGATTGATGATTTGTATCCCGCTATAAGCCCAAAAATTATATTTCTGTACCTGACGTGAAATGTTCTCACAACCGGTTTTGAGGTTTCGCCAACCTGACAATTGCATCGAATCGTCGAGGAGCAGGTAGCGCTCGGTTTTACGGTCACGCACGACCAAGGTTGCCAAGCCACCTTTTTTTTCGTGGTACTCCCTGAACAACTTAAGGTCGATGTTGCTGATGACGTCCACATTGTAAACGAGAAATGGCTCGTTCCCTTCGAGGTAGGTTGCTGCATTTAAAATTGCACCACCTGTATCCAAAAGAGAATCCTTTTCATCCGAAATCTGAATATCAAGGCCGAAATTTCCTTTCCGTTCCAAAAAATCAATTATCTGATCGCCAAAATGGTGTACATTGATAACCAATTGATTGTAACCATATTTAGCAACTTTCTCAATGGCATGTTGAAGCAAAGTTTTACTGGAAACCTCCACAAGTGCTTTTGGTTTGTTTGTTGTGTGAGGATAAAGCCTGGTTCCAAGGCCGGCAGCAAAGATCATTGCCTTCATATTAACTCATTAAAATTTAATTAATTAGCAACATCTATAACTCCTTCGGTTTGCAAACCTGTTTCTCCTTGACCGCCTTAAGCCCACATTTTTTGCACTGAAATTTTGGGACTTCGGGCTTTTCATAATCCTTCTTTTCACAGCTTTTTTTCGACATAACAAATTAATTTTCTTGTTCCCTGTGTTGGATAACAACCCTTACCGCATATTTGTTTTTCAGGTGGGCGGCCATCCTCTCGCCGGAATAGACGGAACGGTGCTGGCCCCCGGTGCATCCAAAGCTGACGGCAAGATGTGTAAAACCGCGTTCAAGGTACTTTTCGACTGAACGGTCAACAACAGAGAATACTGGTTCCAGAAAATCTTCCATTTCGGTATCTTTTTCAAAAAATTGGATAACAGCCTGATCTTTTCCTGTTAATGTTTTGTATTGGTCGAATTTGCCCGGATTTTTGATTGCCCTGCAATCAAAAACGAACCCACCACCATTCCCCGAAAGGTCAGCAGGATAACCTTTTTTAAAGGAGAAGCTGGTCACAACGATGATGAGTTCAGCATGTTTTGAGGCAACTTTCTTTAGGACCTCAGAATCTGGCAATGACTTTAGTGTTTTTAAGAGTTCAGGCAGTGTCACCGGCAGATCTAAATTCGACAACACAATTTCCAGGTTTTCAAGTGCAAAAGGGATACTTTTCAGGAAATGTTCCTTTTTTTCATAGAATCCCCGGAATCCATAAGCCCCCATCGCCTGCATCATCCTGATCAGCACATAACCATAGAAATACTGGCGAAATTCTTTTCTGTCAACCGGATGCATTTTCTCCAGTTCATCAAGATAAATATCAATCAGCTCTTCCCGGACGTTCTGTGGGATATCCGCTTTGGCGTCGTATAGCAACGAGGCAAGGTCGTATTGGAGCGCACCTTTCCGTCCACCCTGATAATCGATAAACCATGGCTCATCGTTCACAAGCATAATGTTGCGGCTTTGGAAATCGCGGAACAAAAAGAAGTTGCTTTCAGCTTTTAAAAGATAATCTGTAAAGGCAGTAAAATCGTCTTCGAGCAATTGTTCGCTGAAGGGGACTTTTGCCAATTTAAGAAAATAGTATTTAAAATAGTTGAGGTCCCACATCATCGATTGCCTGTCGAAAGCCATACGGGGATAGCAAACCCCATAATTTAGGTCCTTGCCTCCAATAATCTGTATTTTAGGAAGTTCCCTAACAATCTTTTTGTAAGTCTTTACGATCTTCTCGGAAAATCCTTCTTTTTCGCGTACCTTGCTCAGGTAACTGAAAAGGGTCTCGTTTCCGAGATCTTCCTGCAAATAAATAAATTCGGCAGGTTTATAATCGTATATTTCGGGCACATTGATGCCCATCTTACGGAAATGCCTTGAAAACTCGATAAAGGCGATGTTCTCCTTCTCATCTTCGTTCCATGTGCCGATGGCTTTAAAATGGGGGCTGGTCAAACGGATGTATTCACGGTAGGATCCCGAAGGTGGCAAGATATCAACATTTACGTTCACTTCCTGGAACCTGTTTTTATAAAGATCAACAATTTGTTGCTGGGTTTGCTTTTTCAAATGTTTAACTATTAATGGGTTACTGCGATTATCGATAAAATAGCCGATCTATCTGATAGGACTGCCGAAAATATCAAAATTTGGCCTAAAAGCCAACTTGGGGACAAAAAAAGCTGTCCCGGGGTGCGGAACAGCTTTTTGACTGTTTGAAAGATATTTGTCGGAAATTGATTGTTAATAAATTTCTGTTTTATTCTGCTACAACTTCAAATTCGAAGTCAACAACCACTTCGCGGTGGAATTTCACCTTTGCAGAGTGTTTACCAACCTCTTTGATTGCGTCTTCCTTGATTGTAATTTGCCGGCGGTCAACATCAAATCCTTTCTCTTTCAGGGCTTCGGCAACTTGGATGTTGTTTACGGAACCGAAGATCTTACCGGTTGAACTGGTTTTTGCGCCAATTGTAATCACAATGGTTTTCAGCTTTTCGGCCAACCTAAGAGCTTCATCTTTGAGCCTGGCCTCCTTATGGGCCCTTTGTTTCTGGTTTTCGGCAAGCACCTTCTTTGCAGATGGTGTGGCCAAAATTGCCAATTTCTGGGGAATCAGGTAATTACGTCCATACCCGCTTTTAACAACTAAACTGTCGTCTTTGCTGCCCAGATTTGGAACGTCTTGAAGAAGAATGATATCCATTTTTGTATCTCCTAATTATTATTTCATCAAATCTGTTACATAAGGCAGCAACGCAATCATTCTGGCGCGTTTTACAGCCTGTGATACTTTACGCTGGTATTTCAATGAAGTACCGGTAAGTCGGCGTGGCAGGATTTTACCCTGTTCGTTCAGGAATTTTTTGAGGAATTCGGGATCTTTGTAATCCACATAACGGATTCCGTTCTTCTTGAAACGGCAATACTTTTTCTTTTTTACCTCAACCGATGGGGGGGTAAGGTACCTGATTTCGCTTGAATTTGTGGTCATGACTTAGTTCTCCTTTTGAGTTTTAGCATTTACCTTCTTTTGTCTCTTCTCGCTGTACTCAGCGGAGTATTTATCCAATTTCAACGTAATGAAACGGATGATACGTTCGTCACGACGATATTCGGTTTCAAGTTTTCCGATAAACGCCGGATCGGCCTTGAATTCGAAAAGATGGTAAAATCCTGTCGATTTCTTTTGGATGGGGTAGGCCAATTTCTTAAGACCCCAATGCTCTTCATGGATGAGTTCACTGCCACTTGCAGCGATCAGATCCTTGAACTTTCCTACCGCTTCCTTTATCTGAGCCTCAGATAAAACGGGAGTAGCAATGAAAACGGTTTCGTACTGGTTCAACATACTTTTAAAGATTTACATTAAACAATTATACTCTTAAAAATGAGTGCCGCAAAAGTATAAACAATTTCAATGCAAACAAATACCCTACATAAATTTGTTTTGGGAAAGAAAAGGGGGGATTTCAGTATGGGGCAGGGGTAAAGGGCGTGGGGTACGAAGACCGGAAAAAGGAAACTGGAGAATGGAAAAAGGAAGGAAAATTTGAAAATGCGGCAATTTGGAAATTTGAAAATGCAGATAGAATCAACCTGTGTGCCTATGTGAAAAACCTATGTACCTATGTGTTAGATTTTTAAACTTAAAGTCACAATAGATATTCCAAATCATCATTGCATCCCCCTAGTTTAGAAGCGTTTCAAACACTATTGGGAATGTTCTGTTTGACGATCAAACTTGTTCCAGACAATGTTTCAAATACGCCGATAGTTAAAGGATTCCCTTTCGCTCCCTTTTCCGCCCTTTGCTCCGTTTCCCGTGTCCAATGCTCCTTGCTCCAAGCCCCAAGCCCCAAGCCCTATGCTCCACGCTCCCTGCCCCACGCCCCAAGCTCCAAGCCCCATGCCCCTTGCTCCAAGCCCCACGCCCCTTGCTCCAAGCCCTATGCTCCACGCTCCCTGCCCCACGCCCCTCTCCTTAAAATGACAAAGAGCCGACCCCATTGGCCGGCTCTTTATAATGTCCAGTTAGCAAAAAAAATGTAGTCTTAGTAAAAGTCCCGAAAATCTTAAAATGTTCCTCTTTTAAGCGGCGGCTAAATTAGATTGTTTTTATTAAAAAATGTTAATGGATGTTAGGTTACATTAATGAAAAGAAAAAAAATCAGACTCAGAAAACATTATATACTGTTGATTTTTAAAAGATTGTAGGGGTATTTTTTGTAAACATGTTTTACAGCATTTTTTCAAACACCAGTTTTTTTTACTTATTAAAAGGCTTAAAACAAAAACATGAATAAAGCAAATAATTGTAAATCAGTTTCTTAAATATAAATCCTGTTTTTGGTATGATTCAGCTCCGGTTGTGTGAATGTCCATGCAAAAATCAATCTTATCTGATTTTAATTATGAAATGTGATGTGCAAATTTCCTTAATTTGCACATTGTTAAAAATCATATTGTTGAAGATGAAAGCAATCAGAAAATCAGAACCCGGAAAGGGTCTTTGGCTCGAAGATATAGAGAAACCACAACCAGGTGTCAATGAAGTCCTTATAAAGATTTCCAAATCGGCCATATGTGGAACTGACCTACATATTTACAAATGGGATGCCTGGGCTCAGAAAACTATTAAAACTCCGATGACTATTGGACATGAATATGTGGGCACAGTTGTCGAGATCGGTAACGAGGTGACAAAAATCGGAATAGGTGAGAGGGTTACAGTCGAGGGTCATATCGCTTGCGGATTTTGCCGGAATTGCAGGCGTGGCCGAAGGCATATTTGCGACCATACCGTTGGCATTGGCGTAAACAGGGATGGGGGCTTTGCAGAATATGTTTGTGTTCCTGCCGAAAATGTGTTGCACATCGACAGCAAGATTCCTGATGAAATCGTTTCAATCATGGATCCATTGGGGAATGCGACCCATACCGCACTCTCCTTCCCTTTGATTGGGGAGGATGTTCTTGTAACCGGAGCAGGTGGCCCTATCGGTTGCATGGCCATTGCAATATGCCGCTTTGTTGGGGCTCGTAATGTGGTTGGATCTGAGATTAGCCCTTACCGTCGCGACCTCGCCCGAAAGATGGGTGTGACCCTTGTCGTCGATCCGATGAAAGACGATATCGCCTCGGCAATGAAACAAGTCGGGATGGTGGCCGGTTTCGACATCGGACTTGAAGTCTCAGGCTCACCAGTCGCTTTCGATTCGATGATCAAACACATGTACAACGGTGGGAAAATTTCCCTGTTGGGAATTTTGCCCGACTCAACCCAGATCGAATGGGACAAGGTCATTTTTAAAGGTCTGACATTGAAAGGGATCTATGGCCGCGAAATGTACGAGACCTGGTACAAGATGGAAAAGATGCTCCTTTCGGGATTGAATATTTCACCTGTGATCACGCACCGTTTTCATTACACCGAATTTAGGGAGGCGTTCGACATAATGGAAGAAGGGAATTGTGGCAAAATCATCCTTGACTGGGATAATTAATAAAAAGCGTTGTGGGTATTGATCTAAATCTCAATTTTAGTACATTTGCCGCCCTAAAAGCCACTTTAGCTCAGTCGGTAGAGCAGCTCATTCGTAATGAGCAGGTCGTGGGTTCGAGTCCCATTAGTGGCTCACCTTAAAATCAAGCAGTTAAGCGAGTTACAAAGCCCCTGAAAAATATTTCAGGGGCTTTTTTGTGGAAGTTTGTTTTGGCCAATGTCAGGGCCGAGGGGGACAAAAACTTGAACAACGACCATCTTTACAATGGGTCGAAGGCCATCTTTTTGAAACCGGCTTTCCGAAAACAAATTCAGTTCCAAAGGTGCATCGTCTTTGCCGATGCCTATTATGAGTGGTCGGACAAGAACATCCCACATTTGGTATTCCTGCAAAACCGGGACAGGCCATTTGGGTTGCCGGTATTTACGACCAGTGGAAGGATTCCCAAACAAAGGAAACCGTTTTTGCCTTTGCAGTTGTTACCACAACTGCCAACCGTTTGTTGCAAAGTATCGGGGCCAAGCGTATGCCCGTGATCCTTTCAAGATCAATCGAAAGTATAAGGATTATATCCTCCAGCCATTTGTCTCAGGACTTAACCCAAAGCCTGCAATGCGGGTTAATCGGTAGCGACCTTTATTATCCAGTCGGAAGGTTCATGGTCTCCAAACTTGATCTTCACCGTTGCTCGTTTGTCTTTTGTCAGATGCAGTACACATCTGTCGGCATCTTTTTTAAGCAGAGTTTCGGATGCGCCATTTGATACAGTTATAGATTCAATGCCATACCTGACAATCAGAGAAATATCCTGATTTTTCAATGAAGTAACAGTCATGTTAATCGTTTTAGCTTTCATGTCCCATGACATTTCATCCACTTTGGCAAATGTCCTTGCAAGTATCCCTTTAATATTTCCCTTTTCAAGTGTGTAAGGAAGCGCTGGCAATAGCTCAATCACTCCGGGTCGCGAATAAACGAGCATTTCCATTAAAAGAGTTAAAACAGAACCTTGCTGATCAGGCATAAAACCGGTGTAAGGGTTGTGCGAGGAGGTAAGTACAGGCCCGTAATATCCTTGTTCCAGCAATTGTTTTAACTCAAAATTGACGCGGAAATTATCTTTCAATCTGGCTCCGGCCAAAGCACAATGAGCAAGACCAAAGCCAGAAGATTTTTGTTGGCCGCGTTTCCTGTTTGCAAGCCTGACTGCTTTTGCTAATTGTGGCGTATTGTCAGGATCAACTTCATCAGAAGGCCATACGCCATAAAAATGTGAGGCATGGCGATGGTTCAGTCTGTCAGCCAAAGTAGGCCATGTCCATTCCTTCAGTGCTTCCTTCCTCATCCAAAAGATAATTCGGCATTTTAGCCAGCATACCCTTCCATTTTGGAATATTTTCTGCTTCTGTCCCTAAAATTTTTGCCCCCTCAATCAGATGAGTCAATACTTCGCGACAAACCATAATATCCATGGTGGCATTGATAACTGCAGGAGCATTGACCCGACCACCCATGTTATCCATATATTTACTGCCTTCATCCGTATTGGACGGCCAATTTTCCGGGGAATATGATGGGATAAAAATATAATTTCCAATTTTATCTGTCATTTTAACAATACTTCGGTAAATTTTAGGAGGCAATTTTGCCATATTCCAGTAGTTCTTTGACAATTTTTTGATTTTTTGGGGTGTTTGGGTTGATAGCAAACACGGTCATAAATCGTTCGAGCATCAAAGTGTTGTTGC
>Ga0114951_10002703_pt1 | contig 19617 bp, 18 predicted proteins | sample AM7aDNAmetaG_FD_88677 | JGI IMG/M metagenome (GOLD analysis project Ga0114951, IMG submission 88677) | Freshwater microbial communities from Finland to study Microbial Dark Matter (Phase II) - AM7a DNA metaG | ecosystem: Environmental > Aquatic > Freshwater > Lake | place: Finland: Lake Alinen...
AGTACCTGATGATCTTGAGGTCGCGGGAGAGGACTGTATCCGGGTCATTGATGTAGTACACGGTGGATAAGTGTGTGCTTTTCACCATTGCGATGTATGTGGACTCGCCCATGTCTTCACTTCACATGACAATAAGAGACATCTCTGCAGCTCGCATTTCATCTCTGATATTGAATCCCGGGTCTTTAATGAGTTTTCACGCCTGTCTGTTGCCGGATACAAAAGAGTCATAATCGCTTTCTCGGGCGGTAAAGACAGTTCTGCCCTCCTCGAGTTGTTTGCAAGGTACCAGAAAATAAATCCAGTATTCTCTATTACGGCTCTCACTATCGATGAAGGAATTATGGGTTACCGTGATGCATGCATTGAAGCGGCGGTCACACTCGCTAATAAGCATGCATTTGAACATACAATTCTCTCCTTCTCGAACCTTTTTTCTAAGACCCTTGATGACGCAGTGAAAAATAATTGTGGCAGGGCATGTGCAATATGCGGGCCCATGCGGAGAAAAGCACTAGAAGAGGGGGCGGGTTTACTGGGTGCAGACTCTGTTGCAACCGGCCACTGTCTCGATGATGAAGCCCAGTCAATCTTAATGAATATATTGCGTGGTGACGGCCAAAAACTCATGAGAAACCCGGAAAAAAAACGTGAAGGGCTTATTCCACGGGTTAAACCACTTCGTCTTCTCCATGAAAGGGAAGTAACATTATACGCCATGCTCACAGGTTCTTATTCAATACTCCCGCCATGTCCTTACGCAGCCTCTGCTGTCAGAAATGAGGTAAGGTCTCTATTAAACAGTCTTGAATATAAACACCCTGGATCACTCCTGAGATTAATCCGGTTTCAGGAATCGCTCTGGTCAAACAGAATTAAGAATTAAACTAATGACTGGTGATAATCACGGACGGCTTTTATCGCCATGATTGCATCCATCCTTTTCAGGTCTTTTCCACCTTTTTTTGTATACTCGCGAAACCTACCCAACTCTGGCAGAGGTATTTTCCCCTGTATCAATGAAAGAACCCGCTGATACGTCCTTTCAGGGTAATAAAGTGACTGCGAGGCTTTAAGGATTATAATACCCGATTCTTCAGATATGACCTTTTCCTTTATTCCTTCTTCAATTGTATACCTGATATTAACAAGCGGGACAGAGAGTGAAATCCATGTTTCAGGGTCATATACGAGTGCCACTTCATCGTCTGATATAATTTCACCGGTTTTATACCTCCTGTAGATCTCCCCTATCCCCTTCATGCCGAGTGTGTCAAGTTCCGAAGCCCGGAGAGCTCCCATACTTGAAGACCCGAATACTGTTACTCCGTTTTTAATCGCGGCAAGGATCTCTCTGTGACCTACGGCACACTCCTGGAAGAAGACTCCGTCGATGAGACAGATAACTCTCACCCCGCCATTTGCAACGATATGGGGAATATCACCGCGTGCTGCAGGCGGGAGGTAGCAGGCAGGAAGTATCTCCTGTGCTACAGATAATTCAAGGCTTGGGCCTAGGAACACGACGTTTTCGTGCATTATTACAACGGGACCCAATCCTTTCATTGTCAATTGCAAATACTTCCATACCCGGGATAACGACTCTCACAACAGGAACATCAAGTTCTGGGATAGTAAGATCAGAGATAATAACCTGCGAAAGGCCGTTATCTTTAAGCTTTCCTTTGATTAATTCAATGTCAGATAGAAAATCATCGCTCTCGAATGACTGCAGTTTTTCAAAGGAAATTGTCTCTTCGTCATTGAACCAGTAACGGTTCAGTCTTTTGGCCCTTTCATAGCCTATAGTTTTTTTAAGGGAGGCTGAGGTTGTGTCTTCACGTGCACCATGAATCTGCGTAAGCCGACTCTGGGCGACTTCGGTCAGGGCACGCATCACGGCGATCTCTGCTGTAGTGTGAGTACCCATGCCAATTGTAAGAAGCGATGCCTCTTTGAGTGTAATGTCATCGGCAATTGCTGCAACTGTAGGAAGTCCGATGTCACTTGTAATATCCTTTAAAATAATCTCTATACCTGCATTGTTGAACTTTTGAAGGAGGTCATTGCATGTCCCTTCTGGAATATCGACAATTTTTTTACCTGTATTCCGTGTCGCTTCAACGATTGACCATGCGTCACGTTCTATAACTTCAGCGAGAGCATGAAACACCGCTTCCTCAAGGGTATTTCCGGATGCTATCCCATTTGTGTTGGTCCTGAATAGGGGTGGGTTTCCAAGCCATACAGGGTGAAAGACTGCGTGTGCAGGGACCCAGACCTCATCCTGGGAGATTATGTCATATCCCTCGGTCCAGGGGATGGGGAGGTCCGGATTTGAATATTGTGGGAGGCAGAGATCCTTGGGTTGGACTGCAGCAGAAACGCGTCTTACTTCCTCGTATGTCCCATATTCTATCTTTTCAGGTCTCAATTCTGCTGAGTGCCGCTCTATGCCTTCCATTATTGCTGAAACCCTGGCTTCTGCAGGAGTCGCCCCTTTCCCGTTATAGACTGAGATAGCACCACCTGCTGCAGTCGGTCTCATACAGGAAAATACAGGGATCCCAACCCTGTCCAGACTTGTAATGTCAGCTACACGGGTAATTCCTGCACTACTTAAAAGAGGTTCCACCCGTGCTAATGTTGTTTCGGGCGATACTGCCCTGTGTGTTTCATTTTTATAGCCCTTTTTACATGGGCCCAGAACAATTTTCGTCATGCGTAAAAGGAATAGATACTAAAATATCTCATCTATTTATTGCTTGGAATCTACTTTCTTTTTTCGGAATCGATCTTTGTAATCTTCTCCTGGAGTGCGGTTTGTACTGTCCTGATAACTTTAACTCTTGAGTAATATTTGTTGTTCGATTCGACTATCGTCCAGGGGGCATAAGGAGTACTTGTCTTTTTTATCATCTCATCAACAGCAACCTCATACAGGTCCCATTTTTCACGGTTTCTCCAGTCATCAGAAGTTATCTTATATTGTTTCATAGGGTCATTTTCCCTCTCGAGGAACCTCTTTATCTGCTCATCCTTGTCAATGTGCATCCAGAATTTGATAATAAGGTTATTATTTGAGACAAGCCTCTCTTCCATATCATTAATCTCGTGATACGCCCTTTGCCAGTCCTCTTCACTACAGAAGCCCTCGATCCTCTCGACAAGAACCCTGCCATACCAGCTACGGTCAAAAATTGTAAAACTGCCCCTCTCCGGAAACCTCATGTAGAAACGCCAGAGATAATGATGCAGCATCTCGGATGCAAGTGGAACACCCACAGGTTCGACCACATAACCCCTTGGGTTGAGTGCCTGCGTTAGTCTTATGATAGCTCCGCCCTTACCGGCAGCGTCCCAACCCTCAAACAGGATGATAACAGGAATTTTTTTCTGGAATGCCAGGTACTGGAGGTCTCTAAGTGAGCCTTTGAATCTCTCCATCTCGTTTTCGTATTCTTCTTTTGAAAGTGATTTTAAAAGGTCTACACGCGAAAAAACTGACCCACCTATTAACGGAGTCCTTGGAGTAAGGGTGTTTAGTGAAGGGGTTGCGGGTGTAGAAGGAGGCAGTCTGTTCAACCATGATTCTATCATGACAATACAGGTCTTTAAGATCTTGACATAAGCAAACTTTTGATTTTCTGCTTCAATTATTGTCCAGGGCGACTTGATTGTGTCAGTCTTCTGTATAACAGACTCAACTATTGGAAGCAGTGCATCGTATTTTTTTAAAAATGTCATATCATTCTTTGAAGGATTCCATCGTTTAACTGGATCATTCTCAAGTTTTTCATACCTCTTCTTCTGCTCTTTTTTACTTATATGAAGGAAAAATTTTATGATAAGTACACCATCATCGGCTAACTGGTGTTCAAATGTCAGCATGTCAAGAATTGCTTCCTGGGAGATCTCTTTTTCCCTCGTAATATCAAATCTTTCAGAAAGGACCCTGCTGTACCAGCTACGGTCGAATATTGCCATCTGACCTTTGGCTGGAGTTTTTACCCAGAACCTCCACATCATTGAATGTTCCCTTTCGACATCCCTGGGCGTTGAAACTGAATATACACGAAATCCACGTGGGTCCAGGACAGAAATAAGTTTGGATATCAGTGTTGTGATGCCGGATGATTTCCAGCCTTCAAACACGATGATCAAAGGAACCTTACGGTCCCGGAGGATCCTCTGGAGTTCGCTCACCCTCTGTTTGAGAGGTGGTGAAACCTCTTCATATTCCTTCTTGTCAAGAGTTAGCGAAAGGTCGAACTGCTCAAACATCTTGTGACTCAATATCCCTCTTACTATACTTAAGCTTCACGTTAGCGAGGACAGGTTGTTTCCAGGATGAGCTCTAAAAGAGAAGAAAAAATAAGGGCTTATAGGAGGCCAAATGATTTGAGTGTTACTTCAGGGTTTACTGCACCAACATGGTACATTATGCCTTCTGTAAGTTCGTTTATAACTACTTCAGCCGGAGAAAAGAGTGAAGTATCAATCTGATAAAAATCAAAGTTAGCCTCTTTAAAGATCTCGTAAAATGGCTTTCCATACCCTTTGGACTTGTTGCTTGGAATTTTATCTAGATAATCTTTAATTTCAGGAGCTTTCACGGTGAGCATTATCTGACCATGATAAATAGTTGCATCATTGGTCGTGCCCATTGCCCTTGTTGCGTCCTTCTTAACCGGTGGAATTGGTGCTGTTCCAATCCCGGAATGGATCTTCTTTGTATCAAACCCTAGTTCATTTAGCTTATAAATTGCAGTTTCAACACATCTTCCCGCGACCTGGATTGAACCAACGAGAGAAGCGGTCGGAGCGACAACCGCACATACATTTGCAACATCAATATGACACTCTTCAGCTATCTTCTCCATAACTTCTCCATTAGGGAGATGGTCACTTTCAAGAGCAATGACTGCGGATTCAAAATCATCTTCATATTCTATAACTTCATACGTATGTTTTGGTTTAAGCGCAAGTGCCCTCGCTGGACCACTTCCCATCGCAAAATAATTACCATTCTTGATTGTCCATCCCGCTTTCTGGGATCCTAAACAGGAAATGGCAGGGAAATCAGTTTTTACATCGATGAATGCCAGAGGAATCCCCTTAATATCACCCATTCTGAAATTTACTTCCCCTAGACCGCCCATGCAGATTTCGGTAAATCTACGACCGGCATCATATCCCCCAATGGTACTTACTCCACAATCAACAATCCGTGCTCCATTATCCAGTTCATGGTAAACCGCATTAAAATCGTCTGCAAATTCAGCAATATCTTCGAATAAATCGAATGCCAGCTCATTTACGCTTAGCAATTGGACACCCCCTCAATACCATAGGTAAGGGCTGCAGAAGAGATAAGATTTACCAAATGAATCAGCCTCAATTAAGATACTCAATTACCTTTTGCGGGTCGTATCTGAGACTGATCAGCCTCGTTCTCCCTTTCCCGCCACGATAAGTCAGATTAACGAGTCTCATCTGGTCAAACTTTCTGATAATTTCATAATACCGGGTATAACCGATGGATTTAGTCTCTTTAAGATGAGTAAACACATCTCCGGCATTCATCTCAAGTCCTTCCCTGGACTGTTCGGCAACCGACATAAGGACTTCTTTTTCATCTGCACGCAGAGTCTTTACAGATGCTGTGAGGTGAAGGTACTTTGAAACAGCATATGCCTTCAGGATATTCTCCTCTTCGATTTTCTTCTTTGCTTCGCGCTCCGCATTCAAAGTTGCGCGTTTAAGAATATCTATCCCGACTCTAAGGTCACCACTCACCATAGTATGGTCTATTACGAGATCAAACATATCCTGTGAGAGTACACCTGGGTAAAGTCCCTGGATAACACGCTCATGAAGGATTTCCCGGACTTCCGCCTCATTATAGGGAGCAAAGTAAACTTCGGTCGGGAGGTAAACAGATGCTACCCTCGCATCAATTGCGCGGGAAATATCTATATCGAGATCTGACAGGACAATTATTACACCTATCCTTGTACCCTCCCATGCTTCATGAGAACGTAGGAGAGTATAGAGCACTTTATTGAGTTCGTCCTCATAGAGGAGATAATTTGCATCATCAAGGGCAACACTTAGGACGAGTTCCCCTTCGGTCAGGATCTTTGCAACGGCATCAAAAAGGACCTTGAATGAGGTACCGGATGTTGGCAGGGTGTGGCCTGAAAGCCTGCGGAATATCCTTGAAAATATTGCAAATTTTGTATTCTCAATCTGGCAATTGATATAAACCGGGACTATCTTTTTTGTTGTCTCTTCAATGTCTGAGTAGATCTTTCTTATGCTTGTAGTCTTACCTGTTCCGGGAAGACCTCTGCACAAAGTGTTTAAAGGCCTTCCTCCTCTCAAGGCCGGTTTCAGATGGAATGCAATCTCCTTCATCTGATCTTCACGGTAATTAAATTGTTCAGGAATGTAATCTATCTCAAATATCTCAGGGTTCCGGAACAAAGTCTCATCCCATAGGAGAAGATCTTTTGTCATTTATTCAGGCTCCCTTTACTATTAATGAGAATTGGCAATAACGATGTAGCATTTATTATTCCAAAACTTCCCTTTGCCGCATCACGTTCCGAGTATTTATCCACTGAGTCGGTCCCAAGTCCAAGAACTGCAAATGGGACCGGGTCTCTGGTATGGGTTTTAAGACTGACAGGAGTGGGATGATCCGGCAGAATCGCGATGATTCCGTGAAATTCTTTGAGGATGGTCTCTGCAACCCGGTCAACCTCTTCAATTGCCTTTATCTTCGCGTCAAGGCTGCCCATATGGCCCGCTTCATCAGGAGCCTCAATATGAATAAAGACAAAGTCAAGTTCTTTGAGAGCCAAAAGAGCATATCGTGCTTTTGCCTGATAATCGGTATCAAGAAATCCTGTCGCTCCAGGGACCTTGATAATTTTCATACTTGCACCTCTGCCTATGCCATTAAGGAGATCCACCGCAGATATTATCCCACCGGAAAGCCCGGTCTTCTGTTTAAAATTTTCGAGTGATGGACGCTTTCCTCCACCCCATGGCCATATATGTGTTGCCTGAATTTTCCCTTCACTAATACGGACCCTGTTTACCTCATGATTAAGAAAGACCCTCTCACTTACCTTAAATGCCCGGAAAAGGATATCACTGTCTGCTCCAGTGGGGAGATTGATTCCAATATTTTCGCCCACAATATCATGAGGAGGTACAGTTTCTCCGCCAGCGCCATTCTCCAGGGTAAGTAGATTTCTGTAACTGACACCAGGATAAAAAGAAACTTCATCTATGGAACCATTGAGAGAATTCAGGAGTTCTGTTGCTTCTTTTGTAGTGATGTGACCTGCAGTAAAATCGGTCATGACATCATTGATTATCGAAACAATATTGCACCGGTAAACAAATTTGTCGCCTGTATCAAGTCCGATGCTAAGTGCTTCAAGCGGGCCTCTCCCTGTATAGCAGGTAGAAGGGTCATAACCAAGGATTGAGAGGTTTGCGATATCACTGCCTGCTTCAAAACCGTCGGGAATACTATTTAATAGCCCTGACCTCCCTTCCCTTGCAATTTTGTCAAATGTAGGTGTATTTGCAGCTTCAAGTGGAGTTTTTCCAAGGAGGCTTGGTATGGGTTCATCTGCCATCCCGTCACCAACGAGGATGACAATTTTCATCGAAACATCGCCCTCACTGCACTGGAAACACTTTCACGTGAACCGGTTGATGACACGAAACCTAATTTCTGGATCTTTTCTATCGATAGTTGCATCAATGGGACATCACCTACCCATCCCCGCTCACCGCCTGTGAAATTGTATTGTACTCCTGAAAGTCCCATCTCGGTTACAATTATATCCGCAATATCAGTTACGCTCACCCAGTCAGGCGAGCCAATATTATAGGTGTTAACCCTCTCTTTTGCCTTATCCGAACCAAAAATTATCGCATCAACGCATTCAGATACGATAAGATATGATTTGGTCTGTTTTCCATTACCTAATATCTCAAGTCGGTTTGGATCTTTTTTTAGTTTATGAACGAAGTCCCAGATAACGCCGTGGTTACTCCTCTCGCCGATTATATTTGCAAATCTAAAAAGCCAGCATTGCATATTGAAACTGTGACAGTATGCGCTGATCATTGCTTCACATGCAAGTTTTGTTGCACCATAAACTGATATCGGTTCGAGAGGAGTATAATCTTCAGGAGTCGGAATAACCTTTGCTTCTCCGTAGACCGTTGAAGTAGAAGTGAAAACAATTTCAGGAACGCGATGGACTCTCATAGCTTCAAGTAGACGAGTGGTTGCAATCAGGTTATTCTCAACCTGGTGGGAAGGAGTGAGGCCGCCTTGTCTTACGTCAGGGTCTGCTGCAATATGCCAGACCCTTTCTACTCCCTTCAGTTCGTCCTGCCATCCAGAACCTAGGAGGTCTGCCTTCACAAACCGAATAAGATCTTTTTCAATGTGGCCTGATATGTGTTTAATGTCTCCAGATGAAAGGGAATCAATAACTACTATATTTTTTCCTTCTTTTACAAGTGCATCGACAAGGTGAGATCCTATGAACCCTGCCCCGCCAGTTACGACATGCAACATCATTACCTAATATATGTCTATTAATAAAGGATTACTGCGATGTACCTCGGGATAGACCATGGCACCTCAGCCATCCGCTTTGCAACAGAGAGTGGACATTTTAAGGTCTCACGTGAAGAAGCAAGAGATTTCAGGTTATCCTGGATTGAAGACAGACTTCCCGGAAATGACAGGATAGACGCAATTGCGCTTACATACTCAATGGGAGACAGAATAAGTTCTGTCACACCGGTCAGTAAAGTAATAAACCGTGGAATTATTACAAGAGAAGGGGCAGGTAAGCACGTTGGTGGGGGAACGCGTGTCTTTGATGAGGTTAGTGCAAGTGGAATTCCTGCATACCTCATACCCGGGCTTCACCGGAACTCTCCGACAGACCCGAGGTTTAAAGCTTATTCTCATCAGTCAAGTCCTGAGAAGATAGGAATTGCATATAAAGTTTACAATGAAGTGCAAAAAGACTGTATAATTTCTGATGTGAGTTCAAACACAGTTTCACTTTTAATAATGAACGGTAGGATTGTAGGCGCAATTGATGCGTGCATATTTGCTCCAGGAACTGAGCATGGTGCTATTGATGTGGACGCAATCCGTAATGTCGATAACAGCATAAATACGGCTAATGAAGCTTTTCAGAGAGCCGGAGTAAGATATACTGTTCCCCCTGCCTTACAGGATACCACACTTGCCCTATGGGTTGCAATGGAATGTGCTGCGCTTCAGATCCTCTCACATGATGCAGTTATTGCACTTGCAGGTTCTATGGCTCCAATTATTGCAAAAGATGTCTCAATTCTCCTCAAAAAGGATTTGAAAGTCTATGATGAATGGTCTGCTTCAGAAGGTCTTTCTGAAATAGCACGTTTTATCCATCTTGGAGGCAGAGACGTGCTCGGAATTCCCGTAGACTTTTAACTCAAAAATAAAATTTTATTCACTTTACCTTTTTTTTATATCTCTTACCTTACATTTATATTGATTAATCATGTAGAATTATGAGAGAAATTATGAGGGATAGTCCTTGAAGGAACTTAGGATTCATGGCAGGGGCGGTCAGGGTTCTGTGACCGCAGCTGAACTGATTGCAGTAGCAGCGTTCGAAGACGGACTTTTCGTTCAGGCATTCCCGGCATTTGGAGTTGAACGCAGGGGAGCCCCGGTTCAGGCATTTGTACGGTTTGATAATTCAAAGATACGGTTGAGAAGCCAGGTATACAAACCGGATTTCATCATTGTTCAGGATGCTACCCTTATTCATGACGTCGATGTTTTTCAGGGTGTAAAGGACGCAGGAATTGTGATAATTAATACTGAAAAACCGATCTCCTGCAGTGTTCCAGAGGGTGTTAAAGTAATTACGCTCGATGCAACCTCAATTGCTCTTGAAGTGCTTGGTTTACCTATAACAAATACAACTCTGATGGGAGCATTTGCAGCAGCAACAGGGCAGATAAAGTTATCAGCACTTGAAAAAGCCCTGGATGGAAGGTTCTCAGGAGAACTTGCAATAAAAAACAAAGAAACTGCAAGAAAAGCATATAACCTTGTAAAGGGGGGAGCCTGATGGCACTTGGAATAGGATGTACTGGCACTCCAGGAAGGTCCCGTGATAACCGGACCGGTTCATGGCGTGTATTTATCCCGCATTTCATAAGTGAGAAGTGTACCAAGTGCGGTCTTTGCAGGACCATATGCCCTGAAGGCTGTATCCACGAGGACGAGAATGAAGTTTTCAGTCCTGATTATAATTATTGCAAAGGCTGCGGGCTCTGTGCGGAAGAATGCAATGCCGATGCGATTGAGATGGAACTGGAGGACAAGTAAATGAATGAAATTATGGAGGGATCACATGCTATTGCCCATGCTATAAAGATGATACGCCCTCAGGTAATAGCAGCATACCCGATAACACCTCAGACACACATTGTTGAAGCACTTGCAGATATAGTGGCAGATGGCCTGCTTGATGCAGATTATGTCACTGTTGAGAGCGAATTTTCTGCTTTATCAGTCTGTCTTGGTGCCTGTGCAGCGGGTTCCCGCGTGTACTCGGCAACTACTTCGCAGGGCCTTGCCTTGATGTACGAGGTCTGTTTCAATGTCGCCGGCCTAAGGCTGCCAATTGTTATGTCTATAGTAAACAGAGCAATGGGTGCCCCGCTTAATATATGGAATGACCAGCAGGACTCTATTTCTCTCAGAGACTCGGGGTGGCTTCAGTTTTATGCTGAAGACAACCAGGAGGCAACCGATCTACATTATATTGCATACAAAGTGGCAGAAGATCAAAGAGTGCTCCTGCCTGCATTCGTATGCCTTGACGGGTTTATCCTCTCCCACACTTATGAACCAGTGGACATGCTTACTCAGGAGCAGGTAGATTCCTATCTTCAACCCTACCGTCCGACCCAGAAACTTGATGCTAAAAATCCAGCCAGCTTCGGTATGTATGCAACTCCCGATTATTATACTGAATTCAGGTATGAAACAGACATGGCAGTAAGGAGAGCCGGTGTAGTCTGGCAGGAAGCAGCAACTGAGTTTTTCAATCTCTTCGGGAGAGATTACAGCGAACCTTTAGAGAAGTACAGGCTTGATGATGCAGATATTGCACTTATCAGTATGGGTTCTCTCTGTGGTACAATAAAAGATGCAGTTGATGAGTTGCGTGACAATGGTAAAAAGGTCGGACTACTAAAAATAAGGTCTTTTCGACCTTTCCCTACAGAAGAAATGAGAAAAGCTCTTACCAGTGTCTCAAAAATTGCGGTCCTTGAGAAGAATATCTCGCTAGGAACAAAAGGTGCAGTGTACTTTGAAGTTCTCGATTCAATGTATAACACTCAAGTCCCTGTAATGGACTATGTCCTTGGCCTCGGTGGAAGGGATGTCAGAAAACGTGATATTCATGCTATAGTTGATATGACTGAAAAAGGAAAGCCTGAACTGTTTTATGGCCTTAAAAAGGAGTTGTTATAAATGACCGTTAATTCCTGCGAATTATTTGATTGTGGACACAGGGCATGTGCGGGATGCGGAGCCGCTCTCTTAGCAAGGCTAGTACTCCAGAGTGCAGGTGAAAATACGATTATTATCTCTTCGACCGGTTGTATGGAAGTATTTTCAACACCCTACCCTGAAACTGCTTGGAAAGTCCCCTGGATCCACTCACTCTTTGAGAATGCAGCAGCAGTAGCATCAGGAGTTTCTGTTTCACTCAAAAGGCAGGGAAGGAGTGAAAAGGTGATAGTACTTGCCGGAGATGGTGCTACATTTGATATCGGAATGCTCTGTATCAGCGGAGCCTTCGAAAGAGGCCACGATATCACCTATATCTGTTATGACAATGAAGCATACATGAACACAGGCATTCAGCGTTCGGGTGCAACACCATACGATGCGAGTACTACAACGAGCCCTGCAGGAAAATGCTCTTATGGCAATAAAAGGCCAAAGAAAAATATGCCTGCTATCCTTGCTGCACACGGTTCACCATATGTCGCAACTGCTTCAGTAGCATATCCCCCTGATTTAATCCAGAAGATTGAGAAGGCCATCAATACCGAAGGTCCTTCCTATCTCCAGGTCCATGCACCGTGTTGTACTGGGTGGGGTTTTGAAGGTGCAAAGACCATGCAAATTGCAAAGCTCGCCGTAGAAACAGGCCTGTGGGTGAACTATGAGATGGTAAACGGAGAGGTTACCAAAGTTAAGAAAGTTATACGAAAGCCGGTGGATGAATACCTCAAGTCCCAGAAACGATTCAGACACCTGTTCAAACCGAAACGAAATGATGACGAGATAGCAAAGATTCAGTCTGATGCAGACAGAAATGCTGAAAAGTTTGGGATCGAAATAAAGCTGAAAAAATAAAAAAATATTCTTTTTTATTTAAAAAATTTATAAATCATCCACTGTATGAATACCAGTCCGACTTGAGAATGCTTGAAGCACTGGTTGACGAAGCTGCATGATAAGAACTACTCCAGAGTCCATTGGTATCCGGAATTGTAATTGTCGGCCCGGTAGCTAATACAGTTGCCGCAGATCCAACTGTATTACCAACAGCCAATTGTGGTGAATATGTTCCTGCATTTTTGTAGGTGTGCGTTGGGAATTGTGAGTTTGAATACATACCGTCACCGAAATCCCAATAAAATGCTGTTGGACCACTATATACAACAGTACCAATTGGTCTAAACTCTACAGTCGCAGATCCTGTTGCCTGTGTAAACGTAAATCGCGCATCAGTAGGGGCACTACCCGTAGAAGCAGGTGTGACGGTTATGTAGTTTTGTTTAATAATCTGGATTTTGTTTCCATTTGCATCAACTAATGGTTTTCCGTTCGTTCCGAACAGGGTCATTGTTATCGTGTATGTCCCTGGGACCTGATAGCGATGAGTTTGTTGCATGTTTACTTTGTCAGTCATATTCATCTTATCTGATGTAAGAAGGTTAAACTTGTCGCCATAATCAAGTTGGTATGGACCATTCCATCCAATTATATTTATCTTTACCGAAAATGGTGCTGTACCGCTTGTGCTTGCAGCACTGAAGTTAGCAGTCGAAGTATCTGCCGCCAGTACACATGGTACTAACATAACTGCAGCAATGAGGCACGTTATTGCCAGAATGAATCGTGTAGACATCTCTCATCATCTCCTAAGAGACTGCTGGAATCCGCTAAATACCCGGAATTACTTTAAATTTTATGTTTATTCCGGTATAACTCTCCAGAAGTCAGATACCTCAATGTATCTCTTGTCAGATTTAATTTTCCTTAGTTATAAACCTTGTTGTTTCAGGTTTGATAGGATGAGATTTCCACTCCCCATCCAAAAGGTATGTCACCACTCTTACCAATTTGGTATATCTCGTCAATAGTACCATCAAACCCGAGATCAATGAGCCAGGAATTACTATTTTGAGCTCGAAGAATTCCACGATCAAGAAGGCCGTCCCTATTGAAATCTCCTACAAAAGGATGATCTATTCCAGACCCAAACTTCTCTGTGCGATCCAGAGTTCCATCCATCCCATAATCATAGAGGTATAAGTGATCAGCCGGACGATAAATGATAAGATCACAGACACCGTCGTGATTCACATCACCCGACAGAGGTACGTCCCCCTTTGTTCCAAAAGTCACAATAATCTCCTCTCTGCCGTCCATATTTTCATCAATTCTCCACTTTCCACTATTTTCATTCCACATCGCACGTTCAGTCTTTCCATCTCCATTAAAATCAGCTGCAACGGGAATTTCTCCAATCATGCCAAAAGTATCTATTTTGTCAACTGTCCCATCGAAAGAGTAATCAAAGTACCATTTCCCTTCTCTTGGTCTGAAATGGGCCCTGTCAATAATTCCATCACCATTGAAGTCTCCAATCACTGGGAGGTCCTCATTTCTTCCGAATGAATCGAGAATGTCAGGGCTTTTATTTCCACTTGTATAAAATAACCAATTTTGACGATCACCTGCCCGGAAAACCGCCCAGACTGAGTTAACAACAGGTAGGCCTGGAGGCTGAAATGTGATAGTGGGAATAGTAATTAACTGTGTAACCGGGGGCAGCAATGTCGTCATGTTCAGGGTTTCATTTGCAGAAGAAGAATAACTCTGGTTATTTAAAGTAACATTTAAAATTGTTAAGTTATCTAAAGATTGAGATGAATTAAGGTTAAAATAAAGGTTGGAATTATTTATTGGTTCCGCGATGTTTGAAGTATTCGTTGCACCAATATCGAGTGCAATAGTATTATTTTGAGTTAAATTTGAACCTATCCCTGTATTTACGGTTCCATTCAAGAATATTGGAATATTGTAATACACAAAAGACGGTGATTCATTGAGATTCAATGTTGTAAAATTCAGAGCTGAAAACAGGTTTGATATAGAAAACCCAGAACTTATGAATGTAGTATTGTTATTCGACTGATTTAGTAAAAATGAAGGCATATTCGAAATGTTCATCAATTGCCCAGGAATTATAATTAAGACAAAAGATGAATTTTTTTCAGTGGATGAATTTGTTGAATCATTGATCATTGGGTCAGCGAGAGACAACTGAAAAATGATGAGGAAAAATATAGATAAAATTACAAAGTACTGGATTTCTACTTCAACCCTCATAAAGAAAGACCTGCTTAGTATTTAATATACGATTACCTGCTTCGATAATCTATATAAACTTTCCCTAAATTTGAGTAATATGGGAAACCTATTATCCAATAACCTGTCAAAAGTACATCATATCATGTCAGTCTGCACCCATGCAAATCTGGCCCTGTTTTCTAGCATTAATGCTTCTATTTTTCTAACGGGTGAGTAGACGGGGCAGTCTGACTGAAAGGTTATGGAGATTCTATGTGGGTTATTAATACACGAATGATTATGAAAGTGTTGCTGCTTGCATTGCTTTGCGGGTTTATCCTGACGTCTGTCGGTAATGCGGCACCTATAGCACAAGGAATAATTGAAAACGTAACTGCAGTCCAGATCCGTCCGGTGAGCCTTTCATTGGCTGTTACAACCGACGGAGCCCCATGGATAAGTCTTTACTCACTTCATACGGGTGAAACCGACGGCAGGCTTATGGCAATGACCAAGGAAAAAGGGAAATGGGTTCCTTATCTTGTAGATAATGTAGGAAACGTTGGATTATATTCATCAGTGGCAATCGATCATTTAGATGTCCCATGGATTGCATATTACGATGTAACAAACAAATCAGTTCTTGTTGCATATCCGGTTCCTTCAGTATATGACGAAAAGACTAAACAAACCGTTAAACCACAAATAAAAAATAATGACCCGACTTCACTCTGGATTCATGAAGGTGTATTCCTGGCAGATAGTGCAGATGTCGGTAAGTACATATCAATAGCTTTTGATAACAGAGGCGAACCAGGAATAGCCGCCTATGACTCAGGAAATACGATTCCAATGTTCTTTGCATTGAATGAGAGTGGATTAAGCTGGATACCGCATTTCCCCTCAAACAGTAAGGATACAGGAGAATATACTTCAGTTACATTTGATAAATCTAATAATCCCTGGGTAAGTTATGTTGATGATAAAAACCGTGATCTGATTGTATCACACAGAGAGGGAAAGACCTGGATTGTTGATGATGTTGACTCCGCAGGTGATGTTGGATCATACAATTCCATATCTACAGACCCAAGCGGGAATGTCGGAGTGAGTTACTATGATTATACAAATGGCGGACTTAAGTATGCATATGAGACCGGAGGGAAATGGAATGCTGAATCTGTCTGGAAAGGTGTTGTTGAAGAAAATGGTCAGAGATTTGACCTGGATGTAGGTTCGTTTACATCGCTTGTTTACGACAAAAAAGGAGTTCCTTACATTACTTTCTACGCTGCATCCACTGGTGAATTAATGGGTGCGACAAAGATAAACGGGAAATGGAATATCGTCGTGATAGACAGTCCGAAAAGAAAAATTACTGCCACTGAGGGGAACTATCAGGGAGTGGGTTCATACTCATCTGCTAAACTACTTCCATCAGGCGACAAGATAGGAGTGACTTACTATGACTGGGACAATGGTATGGTCAAATATGCAGAGGTTAAAACAAGCGAGTTCCAGAAAGGAAATTCATCAACTAAAACGACTACTACAAAAACGCAGACAACCCAGGAAGCAGGGCAATATTCAGATAAAAATGTTTCATTTACATATCCAAAGGATTGGGTTGCAGGTGCAATCACTAATGACCTGACCTGGCAGTACATTCCCTACCTTGCAAACAATAACGGGACATTCATAATGAAGAATGGTCTTGTGAGGGTCCAGAAAGTATTCGTGCAGAATATTTCAGATATTTCAGATATACGAATGGCATCTCTTAAAAAACAATATCCGGATCTTGTAATTGTTGACTATCCAACTACAACAAAGGTGAGCGGAAAAGATGCGATAAAGTTCGTCTATACATATTCAGATGATAAAGGTAAATGGAAAGAGGAAGAGGTATATATAGCGAGTAAGAACAATGTGATGGGGATAGATTATTTTGCACTGCCTGAGTCCTTTGACGCAGACATAGCTAATGTCCAGAAGGTAATTGATTCTATAAAACTTAAATAAACTTTTTTTATAATGACAGATCCTTCAACGTACAAATGGGACCCCAATCAGTACCATATAAGTTCAGAAGCCCAAAAAAAGCTCGCTCTTGAACTTTTATCAAAAGCCGGACTTCGTGGAAACGAGAGTGTGCTTGACCTTGGGTGTGGTGACGGAAAAATAACTGCTAAAATTGCGAATCTGGTACCTGAAGGTTGGGTCATTGAAATTGATTCTTCCCCTGAAATGATTAAGTTTGCACAGGAACATTACCCTGCGAAGGAATACCCGAAATCAGTTCTCCGGTGTGTCCGGAATAATCTTTAACCTGGTGGCAGATTACTCATTCAGTGTGGCGGGAAAGGAAATGTTGCGGAGTTTTATTTATAATATTGTAGATTCATATATCAGGGAGTACCCGGTCGACAAAGACGGTAAAGTCCATGCAAAACTTGTGAGACTTGAAGTGGAAGCGGTAAGAGAGTGAGTTAATCTTTCATTCATGGGAAAAACTCTCAATTCTAAAAAAACCAGGCGAGGCCTTTGATCAGAACTTAATCTGCTCTGATTTCACACGGTTATTATTATATAAAATTCCAAAAATTTAAAAATCTTAAAATTTACTTAATCATTTCAATCGCATCCACTGACAGACCTGTGACTTCAACTATCTCATCGGTAGTTATTCCTCTTTTTTTCATGCGTTTAACGATCTCATTTATCGTCAAAATCTTTGAACATGATAAAATCAGTTTTTACATCTAGGAACCGCATGATAACCACGGAATAATCACTATCACTATAAGCTTACATATGTAGTGTATCTATATCTGATTGCACTTCAGTTGATGTTATTAAGTGTGGAGTCCGCGGGTTCTAAGTTTTTCATTCTGTCTGGATAAAAACTACCGGGTTTAATTTAAGGGAAGGAGAAATGAACATGGGAAAATAATCCTAACCTCTCATTTACATGTAATGATATGCAAGATTTCTCATTTGAAGAACAATTTGCCCTTATATTTTCAAATACAACCCTCCACTGGGTGGCAGAGTAGTCATCAGTTATCAGGCCCGTAAGGAATAATCTTAAATCAGGCAGAAATTTTTTTTCCCAGTGTGGGTGGATAGGAAACGCCCTTCTCAACATGGTTCGACTTTAATTAGAAGCAATTCCGTATCTACTGACCTTTTTGACCTTGTGATAACAAAGGTAAAAAAAACCCGCTATATTTAAGGCCAGAAATTCAGTCAATCTCTCATTTGCCATTAAAAAATCAAGGGAGGGTAGTATAGGGTTTTTGTTGTAGGGTTCTTTATTGTTAAGTCAATTACGGGTCTCGGAGGGACCGCTAATGTAAACGAGCTTGGACCTGGTCCATCATATGATGTAACTGTAACAATCATTATACCAAAAACTCTGTCTGCCGGTTCATATTTTCTTGGAGAATATGCCGACAACAAAAAATCGATTGCAGAGTCGAATGAGAATATTAATTCATTTGTCAGAAAGCTTCCGGAAAAAAGCCTGATGGTAATTTTACCCCGTCTCCGAATGATGGAAGAACATCAACAGACCCAGACATTAAGCTACTTGGAAATAAGGTGTATCGGATGATTGAAGGCTTATCCGAATTACCATAAATAAGGGTTTAATAATATCGCGTATATTTAAAGCAGTTTGAAAATTAAGGCTTAAAATAAGAAATTAAAGTTAATATTTCTGAAAGACGAGTTTTATTAGCAATTTATAAGAGAATCTAATCGGTTTTCTGCCCACTTAATATAAAACTATAGTGTTGGAGAAAGTATAACGTTTTTGCCTCAATAAATGTCTCATATTTCACACAGTTTGCTCTAAATAATAGTAGAATACACGACATAGAAAAGCGCTTGAATAAGAATACTGCCCCTTTTTACTCCACTTACTTCTGTAATTTGAAAAGTCCGATTATTGGTTGGATTCATACTGCATCTATATACGTAAAGAGTGAGAACATTAGCAAATCCTTCTTAAGGGGGAGGATTAATATGAAGAGATTGAACCTATATCTGATTGTAAGTGTGATATTTGTTCTAATGTTAATTCCGGTATGTATATCCGGTGTTACACCAACAACAAAAATCACCAAGAATGTAACGAAAGTGAATTTATCCGCAAAAAACATTACATCCGTTAATTCATCAGCAAAAAATACATCCGCAAATGTTTCCGGACCTGTTTATAACATGAATACTATGAATCCAGGGAAACTATCCGGTTCTATTATTGTAGATGTTCCTATCGTAGCTCTTCAGCCAGTAATATCGACGGGTGGATCTGGATCTGAAAATAGTGTTATTACGCCACCTGTTGATTCCACCAGTGGAGTAACTGGACCCGTCAGTTCTCCACCAGGATTCACCTCACCCGGAGGATATTAACTCCTGGAAAGATAAATGTCGCATCAGGACTTGCTTCAGGCGACGATGTTACAGTTTCAACTGACACTGAAACCCAGACAGATCAGAACTCGTGTTCAACCGACCCGGGTAACTGTGTATGCAACCTCGAAACAAATTGTGCGAAGAATCCAAATGCAGCTGGATGTTCTGTATTCATCCAGTGTAATACAGATAAGAATGAAAATGCCTGCCAGATGCTGAACAAGTGTAAGAATGATTTATCGAGCTCGGACTGTGCACTCATTGATTGTAGTATCAGTGTCAGTATCAGCGGTAGCCCAGAATTTATAAGCCCCAACTTGTGTAATTCCAAAACTACTTTTGATCAAAATGAGACATGTTACTGCTCTTATCATCCTACTGATAAGCAATGTGTCGGAGTTGTGGGTTTAGTTCAAGGTTGTTCTGAAACTACCAGTCTAAAAGATAATCCAAGCTGTTACTGCTCTTATCATCCTACT
>Ga0114951_10002705_pt1 | contig 19599 bp, 19 predicted proteins | sample AM7aDNAmetaG_FD_88677 | JGI IMG/M metagenome (GOLD analysis project Ga0114951, IMG submission 88677) | Freshwater microbial communities from Finland to study Microbial Dark Matter (Phase II) - AM7a DNA metaG | ecosystem: Environmental > Aquatic > Freshwater > Lake | place: Finland: Lake Alinen...
GAAGAAACCACTGGCCAATATATGACGGCCAAAACCAACAAATTATTTATGATTTTAAAAATCAATATCCTGGCATCGAAAGCTCGCAAGGTCAAATTGCCGACTGCGGCGCTGAGGCCGATCCCGAGCAGATAATTAAGCATAGTGCCTCCCGCGACCAACATCGCTACCCAGAAAAAAGCTCGGCTCCGTTGACCGATAAAAAAACGTTTAGACAAAAAATTAATCGCGAAAGAAATAAGCAAGAACGAGATGGCGCTAATCCCGATTCGCTCAAGTGTTACGGCGTCCAAAATGAGTCCGGCACCAATCGCCCACAGCCAAAAACTTTCAAAACTTTTCCGGCTTGACCAAATGATCACCAGGATAAGCACCATGTCCGGTGCCACGTGGCCGAAAAATAACGCCGGGAAAAGCGATTCGGACGCCACCGCCGCAAGATAGATAAGCCCAAAAGTTAGGATTTTTTGATACATATTGTGACTATAAAGATCCTTTTACCACAAAGACTGTGTTTAGGTCGACATATTTCACTTTCGGGATAACCGAGGCTTGTTGAAAAAGTTTGTCCGAACTGCTTTTGACTTGCGCCACTTTTCCGATCAAAAAGCCTTTCGGGGTAGTGCCGCCCAGACCGGAAGTGACAATATCATCGCCTTCATTCAAAACTTCCGTTTGCTCCACCATGTCCAGCGTGATGCCCAAACTATATTCCCCTATCAAAATGCCTTTGGCACCGGTGGCCAGATCAGTGACATTGATCGAACTGGAAGAATCGGTGAGCAGCGTAATCTTGGCACTGTTGGCGTAGACCTCACTTATCCGACCCACCAGGATGCCATCATACACGATGACTGGCATATTGACTTCCACCCCGCTGGCGTGTCCCTTGTCAATCATGATCCAACTGCCCATCCCGCGTGCGTCTTCCGCGATGACTGTGGCCGCTTCCAACTGGAAATTTTTTTGTGGCAGCAGTTGCAGTTGCTTTCTTAAATCTTCGTTTTCTTTTTTCTCGCTACTCAATTCCGCCAACTGCGAAGAAAGGCTGCCATTTTCTTGGATCAGTCTTTCATTTTCTTCTTTCAAATTGGAGATGGAAAAAAGCAGCGAAAAAATGTTACCTGTCCGCTCACTGACAAAATAGAAAGTTTTTTGGAAAGGGCTTGCCGCGCCTAATAGAATTCCGCGAACCGGTTCAAAAAATCCTCGGGGATTCAAAAAAACCAGCGCCAAGCAAACAACCAGCGCCGCTAATAATTTTATGAAGTTGGGAGAAAAAAATTTGTGTGGCACAGGAGGTTAATGTGTTAAGATTATTACCTCAGTGATCTTTCATTTTGACTTTCAATCAGCACTTCTCGCAGAGTTTCGATGTCTTCCAGTACGATGCCGGTGCCGCGTACCACGGCTGTCAGTGGATCTTCCATCATGCGCACCGGCATTTCAGTCTGATCGGCCACCAAGCGGTCCAGGCCGCGGATAAGACTGCCGCCGCCGGCCAAGATGATGCCGCGTTGCATAATATCACTCAAAAGTTCCGGCGGCGTTTCTTCCACCGCCGTTTTAATATTATTGATGATGATGCGGATCGAGCGCGACAGCGCTTCTCTGGCTTGATCGCCGGTAATCACTACTTCTTTCGGCAACCCCGTTACCAAGTCGCGGCCGCGCACGGTCAGCTGCATTTTCTTTTCCTGCGGGCAAGCGCTCCCGATAGCAATTTTCACGTCTTCGGCTGTTTTTTCACCGACTAGCAAATTAAACTCATCGCGACAATAGCGCGTGATGTCCTCATTCATTTCGTCTCCGGCGATGCGCAAGTTCCGTGATACCACAATACCACCCAAGGAGATGACCGCAATGTCCGTCGTCCCACCGCCGATGTCCACAATCATATTCCCCGCCGCGTCTTGCACGGGCAAGCGCGCCCCGATAGCCGCAGCCATCGGCTCATCGATGAGATAGGCTTCGCGCGCGCCGGCACTCATTGTCGCGTCAATCACTGCGCGCTTTTCCACTTCCGTCACGTCCGACGGAATCCCAATGACCACGCGTGGCCGCGAAAGAAATCCGAATTTGCCGGTGTTCACCTTGTCGATGAAATATTTGAGCATCTTTTCCGTAATTTCAAAATCACTCACTACGCCGTCCACTAATGGTCGCGTCGCCACAATGTGCCCCGGGGTTTTGCCCACCATGCGCTTGGCTTCGCGTCCAATGGCCAACACTTGTCCGGTCTTATTGTTCACCGCCACCACTGACGGCTCGTTGATGACAATGCCTTGCCCCTTCACATAAACCAAAGTATTGGCCGTGCCGAGATCTATCCCGATGTCATTGGAAAAGCTGCCAAAAAATTTCCCCAGCCAATCTTGCAGATTTTTTTTAATTCTCCCCATTTATTTTCAAATATTTCAGAAACAAAAAACCACCTCTTCTTGGCAAGAATATTTTTGTTTCCAATTAAGTGCTGTATGTTTATTTTATCTTTGTAAGTTTACAGGAAAACCGGCTCGCTGTCAAAGTCGAACGAAAGTGTTTATTTTCAGAAAATAAGGGCTTAACGCGCAACACATTAAGTCCTTTTTTAATTGGCAAAATTTTTCTATTTCACATAATGTAACACATCCCGAAAGGTTACCAAAACCAGAAGTCCAATGAGCAGGATGAAACCGATAGAATGGAACGTTTGTTCCACTTTGGCGCTGACCGGCGAACCTTTGATTTTTTCGATCAAAATGAACAGAATGCGGCCGCCGTCGAGGGCCGGAATCGGCAGGATATTAATAATACCAAGGTTCACGCTGAGGAGCGCCGCAAATTGCAGGACATAGACCAACCCAAGACCGGCCACTTCTTTAGTGATGACTGCGATGCCGATCGGGCCGCTCACATCCGCCCCGGCGCCTTTGCCCATAAAGAGACTATGCAAAATTCCCAGTAGCGCCAAGAAAATCATTTCAATCAGGTTCAGGGTAGTTTTGGCCCCTTCCCAAATAGCTTGGTACCAAGAATAGCGCACGATGACCGTTTCTGCGAGGCTGACCCCTAAAGCGCCTTGATCTTTGGGCGCGTCCACGCGCGGAACTACATTCAAATTAAGCAGTTGGTCTCCCCGCTTGATTGAAAAAGCGACATTTTCTCCTTTATGCGCATTCACAAAATCCTGTACGCCTTTCACATCTTGCGGTTTGGTGTTTTCGCCGGCGCCAACCTTAAACCCGAGAATCTGATCCCCAATCTTGATTCCAGCTTTTTCGGCTGGCGCGCCGGGAACCACATCGGCAATTTGAATTTTCAAGTTTTGATTACTCTGCCCCGGTACACTCGAGTCAACGGCTTGCGGCGCACCAATCATAAAAACCAGAGACAGCAAAAACCAGGCCAAAACAAAATTCATCGCCACGCCGGCTGCCAAAACTTTTGTCCTGACCCAGCCAGACTTAGAAGCAAAACTGTCTCGATCTCCGGCATTGCCGCCGTCTTCGCCTTTGATCTTCACAAATCCGCCGAGCGGAATCCAATTCAAAGAATAGATCGTGCCACCCGCCAAATTCTTTTCGTGCGCCTCAGCCAAATCTTTTTTCTCATTTTCATCATCGCCATCTTGGGTGCCCCAGACGATGCGCCATTTCCTTTTTTGACCTGCCTTATTCAACGATTGAAAACCGACAATACGCGGCGGAAAACCGAAACCGAATTCACTGGCCCGGATGCCGTTTCTGCGCGCCGTCACAAAATGGCCCAACTCATGGACAAAGATAAGCACGCCCAGGATGATGATGAAGATTATAACTGCAAACATAGTTTTGTAAATTTTTTATTACACTGTCATTATCTCCGTTTCTTTTTTCTCACGAATCTCTTCTATCCTTTGGTTATATTTATCCACCACTTTTTGCAATTTTTCTTTACCGGAAAATTTGTCATCTTCGGAAATTTTTCCGGCTTTTTCCGCTTCTTGGATTTCTTCCCAAAGACTCTCGCGGATTTTACGCACGGCGATACGCGCGCTCTCCGTGTTTTGATTTAAGACTTTTACCAATTCTTTGCGTCGTTCTTCGTTTAAAGCCGGGATGTTGATGCGGATAAGTTGTCCGTCATTGACCGGATTGAGATTGAGTTGCGAATCCCGAATAGCTTTTTCAATATTCACCAAGCTGTCGCGGTCCCACGGCGTGATGGCGATGGTGCGCGCTTCCGGTATGGTAATACTGGCCATTTGTTTCAACACTGACTTCGCGCCGTAATAGTCCACTTGTAAATTTTCCACCAACGAGACTGAGGCCCGCCCAGTGCGCAATTTTCCCAACTCTTCTTTCATGAATTCCATCGCTTTCTCGAACTGAGGCTCACTCTTTGTGATTATTTCGTCAATCATATATTTGAATGTTAATTAGTAAATCCTACATAAATTTCGCTTGGATTGGACGGATTGTATTTTAGTGTCCGAATGGCCATTTTGTTGTCAAATTGAGCCGTGATCCAATTCTCTCCACCATCGACTGACTTATATGTGGCTTGCACCGCGCCACAAATGATTTCTCTGGGATTCTTCGGATTGATGGCCAAGGCTTTGATCGGAAAAGTTTGCGGATTGTTCAGGGTAGAAATAGCGCGCCAGTTGTCTCCCGTGTCATCGCTCACTACCAATCCGGAAGTGCCGGCCAAATAGACGCGCCCAGCCACACTCGGATCCGCTTCCAACACCGCCCCACCGCTGCCGCCATAATTTTTGGTCGCCTTGCCCACATTGGCCGTGATATCTTCGAATTTCTCTCCGCCATCCTGGCTGCGGAAAAGCAAACCGGTGTTGGTGATAGCATACAGCACATTTCCATTGCTCGCATCTTCAGCGATTTTCAAGATGGGCGCGCTCGCTGTATAGATGCTTCTCCAGCTGGCCCCGGCATCCACACTTTTAATCACGGCGTTGTCGCTGGTGGTAGCATAAATCACATTAGGATTTTTTTGGCTAATCATGAGCGAAATAACCAATGGCCCACCGGCCGGACTGGTATAGATTTCCTTCCAAGTGGTTCCGTCATCATCTGTTTTGAAAATTTTCCCGGTGCCTTGCCAAACCGCGCTGGCATAAAGAGTTTTGCCAGTCGTCGGATCAAGTGCCAAGCCATACACCTTTTCCGAGATGAAATTGCTCATGAATTTCCAAGTCTCACCGCCATTCACTGTTTCCATAATGCCGCCGCTTTTCAGTCCGAAATAGGCATTGTTGCCATCGTATGGATTGACCGTCATATTCAAGACTGCCACCCCGGTCGTATTGGCCTTGCCTTCGCCTTTATTCTGCACTTTCCACGTTCCCCCGCCATCCAGCGATTTCCATAGACTTTGCGAAAAAGTGAAGGTCACCGGCCCGGTGGCACTTTTTGGCGGCGCCACAGCACAGCCCGAAAGGATTAACGTCAAAAAAATTATTCCTACTACAGCTTTAATACTCTTCATCTGCTTAAATTTTTCATTTTTATTATATGCTTCTTCCACCGTCTAATTATACCATACCAGAAATAAAAGCCAAATTGGTTGACTTTTTAAAAAAATAGAGCGGACTGTTCGTCGTAATCGACGGACCGTTCGCTTAGCTTTAAGTAAACGCGAACGGTCCACTTGTCGGAGTACCTCAAGCGAACAGTCCGCGGAAGCTAGTTAAATTGATTGTAAAACAAAAGCCAAATTGAAACAAAAAACAGCCTCCAGACTGTTTTAAAAATTCAAAATTTTATTTGTGCGCCCACCTGGACTCGAACCAGGGACCGTTTGCTTAAAAGGCAACTGCTCTACCAACTGAGCTATAGGCGCATTGTAAATTTTTATTTCTTAAATATGATATCCCCGCCTATAAGTCCGCCAGCTGGCGGATCTACCAACTGAGCTATAGGCGCATATTTAAATGAATGGAACAACTTTGCCATTATATCACTCTCGCAATTTTAGTCAATACAAGGATATTGTCATCCTGAGCGGAGTGACGACGCGCTAGCGGAGGAACGCAGTCGAAGGATCTACCCGTGATTACCTCAAGTCTTGTGATTTATAGGAAAACTAGTGTGGTTACACAAAGCAGATTCTTCGACTGCGCCCGAGTACAGGCTTCGCTCAGAATGACAACTAACGGTTCAGCTTCTTATGGATAAGCAGCACACCGATGAGCGGCAAAACCATCCACAACAGTTGGAAGTTGGGTGCGGCCAGATAGTCATAAGCCGTTTTGGAGACATAGACCAAGGCGACTTTTTTGGGCATCAGAGAGATGGCGATACTGACCAGCAAAAGCACTTCCAAAAAACTCACCCCGAACACCCGCCAGAGAAAGTCCGGGCCGGAGCCGGAAATGGAAATTTCAAAAATCTTTTTGCCAAAAATAGTCAGCACTACCAAGAGAGCGAAGAAAGTCAGAAGCGCCGTATTATAATCCGTCAGATAAGTCTTGGGAATGACGGCCAGAATGGCAAACGCCACATAAGTGTTGATCACCACCGTAATGAGCCTAGTGCGGCCGACAAACATTCCGAAGATGAAACTGACCAGAAGAAGCGCCAAGAGTAACGTAACATCTTGGGTCATGCTGGCTGAGATTCCTAATTGAGCAAGAATAGAATTCAGATTCATAATTTTTTTTTATTTTGTTTTTATATTATACCACAACTTTCCCAAAAATTATTCCCCCAAATTTTTGAGTTCATCAATCAGCCTTTTTTGTTCGCGACTGATGTGCTTCGGAATCCGCACCACAATTTTCACCAAATGATGTCCGCGACCGCGACCGTGCAGATCCGGCACGCCCTGGTTCTTAATCCGGAACGTTTCACCCGATTGTGTGCCAGTCGGAATTTTCAAGATCAAATTACCTTCAATAGTTTCAATCCCAATCTCGCCACCGAGCGCCGCCATGGAAAAACTGATTTCTTCTTGGCTCAGAATATCCAGACCACTGCGTGTAAACTTGCGATGTGTGGCCACTCGCACAAGAATATACAAGTCCCCGGCAGCCGCACCATTCTTCCCCGCTTCGCCTGCCCCACGGAGCGAAATCGTCTGGCCACTTTCTATGCCGGCGGGCACATTGATTTCAATCTCTTCTTCTTTCTTCACTCGCCCATCGCCACGGCAGACTGAGCATTTTTTTTCATACATCTGGCCCTGCCCTTCGCATTCCGGACAAACGCTCACTTGCGAAAAAGAGCCCAGAAAACTTCGGGTAATTTTATGCACTTGGCCTGAGCCTTTACAGGTTGGACAAGTCTTAATGCTCGATCCCGGTTCGCCGCCACTGCCTTGGCAATGATCACACTTGGCGTTTTTATACAGCCGCACTTTTTTCCGTGCGCCATTCACCATTTCGGCAAAAGTGATTTCGATGTCCACTTGAATGTCTTGGCCGCGACCTGATTGACGTCCGCGTGTGCGTGAACTTCCGCCTCCGCCGCCGCCAAAAATATTGGAAAAAATATCTTCAAAATCCACCCCGTCAAAATTGCCACTCCCACCGGCTTGACCGAAATCAAAACCGGAAAAATCGAATCCGCCAAAGCCTTGACCGCCGGTTGAGCCACCGCCAAAACTACCCTGCCCGCCGTTAAAGGTTTGCCCGAATTGGTCATATTGCGCGCGTTTCGATTTGTCAGACAAAACTTGATAAGCTTCGTTGATTTTTTTGAACTTGGCCTCATCTCCACCGGATTTGTCCGGATGATGCTGATGCGCCGCTCGGCGATATGCTTTCTTAATCTCATCGTCCGACGCGCCTTTTGAAACGCCTAATAAATCGTAATAATTTTCCGCCATAATTGTTCTACTAAATTTAGCGGACTGTTCGCTGTAATCAGCGGACCGTTCGCTAAGTTATATTCACTCAATCCTCTAGTATGAATTTATCTGCTTCTTTTTTAATTTTAAACTCCTTCACATTTTCTTCAACAAATCCTCTATACTCCAATATATCCTTAAACTGATCTAGTATTCTTGCTTTATTGCACAAGGTCCCATTTCTCAATCCCAGATAATCAGGGTAACTGCACCACCTATGCTCTTCAGCCTTATCAATAATTCCATGAATTTGAGCATTGGCGTTCACATAAGCGGATAGATAAATAAAATTATTGTCATTCAGTACTGCCTGTTTGAATCTCCCTTGAAAAAGCGGACCTACTCTATTATATTTTTTATTGAAATATTGTCCATAGCTCGTATGAACCGAGCGCATAAAATTTGTTATTGGCTCCTCTCCTAGTTGTTCTAGGATGTAATGGTAATGATTATCCAAAAAGCTATAGCAAATTACATCTATCTCATATTTTTCCTTATATTCCCTGACTTTTTTCAAATAAAAAACATAATCATTTTCATCTCTAAATATTTTTTCCTTATTCACTCCCCTATTATAAACATGGCAAACCATACCTGGATAAGAATCTTTTATTTTATATTTTGCAACACTCATATTCACTAACTTCCGCGGACTGTTCGCTTGAGGTACTCCGATAAGCGGACCGTTCGCGGTTACGATAAGCCAAGCGAACGGTCCGTCGGTTACGACGAACAGTCCGCTAGTCCGCTCTATTTTTTGCTTTTTTTATTTCGCCTCTCCCTCTTTCGTCTCTGCGTCCTTCACTTCCGGTTCAGTTTTTGCTTCGCCTGCCGTAGCTTCAGCGGAGGCGGGGTCGCCGGTCGGCGGAGTTTGTGCCGCTTGTGCATCAGTTGCCGCTTTATATAATTTCTCCCCGATCTTTTGCGCCGCCAGGGAAAGTTCTTCGGTAGCTTTCTTAGTAGCTTCCGCGTCCTCGCCCTCCTTAACTTTCTTCAAGTTCTCAATCGCTTCTTCCACTGGTTTCTTTTCTTCAGCGGTGATTTTGTCTCCCGCGTCACGCAAGGCTTTTTCGGTGGTGAACACCAAAGTGTCCGCCATATTTTTTATTTCCACTTTTTCTTTTTTCTTCTTATCTTCTTCAGCGTGCACTTCCGCATCTTTTTTCATTTTTTCCACTTCTTCTTTAGACAGTCCACTGGAAGCTTCAATACGGATGGATTGTTCTTTGTTCGTAGCTTTGTCTTTGGCCTTCACACTAAGAATACCGTTCGCGTCAATGTCAAAACTGACTTCCACTTGCGGAATGCCGCGCGGAGATGGCGGGATGCCGTCCAGGATAAAGCGGCCTAAAGTTTTGTTATCCGCCGCCATTTCGCGCTCGCCTTGCAAAACATGAATCTCCACCGAAGGCTGATTGTCGGCCGCCGTGGAAAAGACTTGCGATTTGGAAGTTGGAACGGTCGTATTCCTTTCAATGAGCGGAGTGCGCACGCCGCCCATCGTTTCAATGCCGAGTGTCAGTGGAGTAACATCAAGCAGCAAAACATCTTTCACATCACCTTGTAGCACGCCCCCTTGAATTGCCGCCCCGAGCGCCACCACTTCATCCGGGTTCACCGTCAGGTTAACTTTCTTGCCGAAGAATTCTTCCACCGTTTTCACGACCAGTGGCATGCGGGTCATACCGCCCACCATCACCACTTCGTTGATATCAGTTACGGACAATTTTGCATCCGCCAAAGCTTTCTTGGTCGGCTCCAAAGTTTTCGCAACCAGTTCCCCCACCAATTCTTCCAATTTGGCGCGCGTCATTTTCATCACCAAGTGTTTCGGACCATTAGCATCAGTTGTGATGAACGGCTGATTGATTTCCGTTTCGGCGGCCGTCGACAGTTCAATCTTGCCTTTCTCCGCCGCTTCTTTGATGCGTTGCAGAGCCAATGGATCATTGCCCAAATCGATGCCTTCTTGTTTTTTGAATTCTGAAATTATCCAACTGATGATGACTTGATCAAAATCGTCGCCGCCCAAATGCGTGTCGCCGTTGGTCGATTTCACTTCCACGGTGTCGTCGCCCACTTCCAAAATGGAAATGTCGAAAGTACCGCCGCCCAAGTCGTAGACCGCAATTTTTTCGTCTTTTTTCTTATTGAAACCATAAGCCAAGGCCGCCGCGGTCGGTTCATTGATGATGCGGCGCACATTGAGGCCCGCAATTTCGCCCGCTTCCTTAGTGGCTTTTCTTTGTGCATCATCAAAATAGGCCGGCACGGTGATGACCGCTTCAGTGATTTTTTCACCCAATTTCTCTTCCGCGTCCGCCTTGAGCTTGCCCAAAATCATGGCCGAAATTTCTTGCGGAGTATAATCCTTATCCCCCATCTTGATCTTCACACTGCCGCCAGCTTGCTCGATCTTATACGGCATCAGTTTCATATCGCGCTGCACTTCTTCGTCCGAAAACGCGCGGCCGATCAAACGCTTAATGGAATACAAAGTGTTACTCGGATTGGTGACCGCTTGGCGCTTGGCCAAAAGCCCCACCAAACGTTCGCCGGATTTTGAAATCGCTACAATCGAAGGCGTCGTGCGCACTCCTTCCTTATTTTCCAAAATAGTCGGACTGCCGCCTTCCACCACAGCCATGGCTGAGTTAGTTGTTCCCAAATCGATACCTAATATTTTTGCCATACTTTTTTATTAACCATCCTCCATTAAATTCTTAATGTCTGATAGTCTTATTAAATTATTTTTATTACTACGAATTATCTCTATTCCACAATCACTCTCGCCGCCCTCACAATCCTGCCACCCATTTTATATCCTTTCTGCACAATCTTACTGACAATATTTTTACATTCGCCTTTTTCCTCGCCTCCGTTGCCCAGCGCTTCCATAATTTCCGGGTTAAAATCCTCTCCTACCGCCACTTTGATTTCCGTCACTCCATTATCTTCCAGCACCTTTTCCAGTTGTGACTGGATATGCATAATACCGATGACCCAGGCATTTTCTTTTTGCTCTTTTGGGATGTGATCCGTCGAAGCGTGGAAATTGTCCAAGACAGGGATGATTTCGGCCATCAAATTCAGATTAGAAAACGCAATCATGTCTTTCCGTTCTTCCAGTTGCCTTTTTTTATAATTTTCAAAGTCCGCTGCCGCCCGTTTCCATCTGTCAGTCGCTTCTTGCATCTCCAGATATTTTTGCGCTTTCAAAACCGTTTCTCTTTTTTCTTTCTCAAAACCATCCTCTGCGGAGAACATATCAGCCGCCATGTCCAAAGGTACCCATTTGAATTCATCATGTTCCGGACTCAGTTCCACCTCGTCAGAATCGACGTAGCAGATACACCGCAGCCCTCTTTTTTCTTCCTTGAACTGCGCAGAGTCTTCCGGAAATTCCACCACATCAATGATTTCTCCCATGGTCGCATCCAATCCGGTTTCTTCTTTGATTTCCCGCAGGATAGAACTGCGTAAGCCCTCATTCTCTTCGATATGCCCACCCGGCAGATCATATTTCCCGATGCCATATTTATTAGCCTGCGAACGCCGCAGAACCAGCACCTCATTGGCCCTGTTCAAGACCACCGCCTTAATCGTCAACGTCATCACCCGCGACTTGGGCTGAACTTCATTTTTTTTATTCTCCATACGCTTTTTTTAAGCTGCTTAAATTTTTTTATATTTGTCATTCTCAAAAAACTAAATAATATTTATAAATAAAACAATCACTACCACTCCTCCGATCATTTTCTTCACATAATCCAACAGTGACTTATTCTTGGCATATTTCATCCTTTTGGGTCCCACAATCGCCAGCACACCCTTTTCGCCGGTCTTGGTGGTGTACGGCGTCACCACCATGGAACAATTATCAATCCCCTTGATCGGATTTTCGCTGCCGATGAAAATTTTCGTTTCCCCATCTTTCACTTTGGCCAAAATGGCTTCCACGTTCTCATCGATATAGTCCAGCGCTTCCGCAATACGACAAAATTCGTCCACATGCTGGAATTCCGGCTTGGCCAAAAGTTCCCGCATCCCGAAATCATACGATTCATTCTCCAGGCCGCTAATCACCAAGTTGCCACTGAGCGACGACAAGAGCTTGGCGGTCACGCGCGACAACTGCTTGTTCTGAGCTTTCAGTTTCAACATTTCCGATTGCAACTTCCGTTGTTCAGTCAGGCTCAATTTTTTGTCCCCCATGATTTCCTCCACAAACAGCCGATAACCTTTGTCTGTCGGAATCCGGCCGGAACTGATGTGGGTCTGATAGAGAAAACCGCCCTCTTCCAATTCCGCCATGTCGCTGCGAATAGTGGCCGGACTGACTTTGAAATCATATTTGTCCGACAAGATTTTTGAGCCGACCGGAACAGCCGAAGTGGTATATTCTTCAATAATGGCCGCTAATATTTTTTTATGTCTCTCATTCATAAAACCATTATATATCCTCCGCTGGCACTCGTCAAGTGTGAGTGCTAATTCATATTTTAACCAATTTAAAAAAGTTGTCAATAGTTTTTTGAGGGAATAAAAAAGAGCCAATCACGATTATTCCCGCGATTGGCTCTTTGGATAATTATACATCCCCCCTCATCGTTATTCAACGATTTCGACAGGTAGACATAGCCCTTGTTTTTTGGCCTTGATACTCTCTTTGAGAAGCATCCAGACTTCCGAATTCTTTATCTTCTTTAGTGCATGGTAAATGCCAATCAGCACAGCCAAAGCCGATACGGAAATCGCAAGCACAATCCAAAGCTCCTTTGAATACATTGGATCAGCGGACCAGAGAGCGCTAGGCAATGCGGCGGCAAAAAAAATGATCCATTTATGATACACCACTATAAGAATACCGGTTACAATCCATATAGGATAAACTCTTCTGCCTCTAATCCTTGGCCAATGCTCATAAGCTATAAATGCTCCCTTATTTCCAGTTTCATCTTTCTTAAGACAAGTAGGTCTCTTGGCAAACAAAAAAGAAAAGATAAAAAGAATAGCTATCACGACACAGGCGATTATAGTTCCACACAATACTAACAAAAACTGGGCGATTTTTTTCAGGCCGTTATAGGGCCAGTAGATGAAAAACATAAACAGAAAACGCCAGAAAATCTTGCAAAGATTCGTATTTACAGGTGGCGATGATTCATTTCCATAAGCCACCCTACAAACAAATCCACCCTTCTTGATTGTGATTTTTTTCATGACCCTCTCCTTTTTCGTTTAAGTATTTCAATAGCAATATCATCCTCTCCAACACCCTATTTTTATCCCAAATTAGATGACTAACTAAGGATAAAAACAGGATGATGGAGTTTTCGCTGAATTTTTAAGGTTCTAACCCTGATTAACAATCTTAGCATACAATCGCGCTTCTGTCAACCGCGCAAACAAAAAATGGCTATACTAAGCCACTTTAAAAAATAATACTCTAAATTTACTCCCGCGAGTGGCATCGCAATGATTTCAATCGTTTTTTTATATAAAAAACCTCCCCAGCCTAATAATAAAACGGCTGAGGAGATCAATGCTTTTTGCTGTTCGGAGTTATCCGATATAAGCCTCTGCACATGTGAATGCACTCTTGGGTATAGCGTTCACGTCCGGTCCGCCAGCCTTAGTCCAAGCATCTCTCGTGGCCGGACCGAAGTGTCCATCAACTTCAACACCCAACTCTTCCTGCAATTCACGCACGCCTAACGTCGTTTGCCCTCCATAATCGCCATCCACTTCAATAGCGGGATTATATCCTGCCTGCAACAGAGCTGATTGCAGATGGGCAACTGCGGGGCCTTTCGAACCAACATCTAAAAACTCTGGGTAAAACTTTTCAGACTCACTCATTAGATAGTTCCTCCTGTGATAAGGTTAACAGCATTATGGGGTTAGGTACTGCTAGAAATTTATCGTAGCGAATGACTTTTGTCAATAGCTCAAATATTTGTAAAATTTTTGTATAAAAAAACACACCCCAACCAAAGTTAATTGATCGGGGCGGGTGAGCGAGATTGCTCGATAGCATTCTAATAGAGAATGTAAATTACATTTCTCCTTCTTTCGCTTTATTTTGTTTTGCCAGGCTCTCGAGCTCAGCTTGGTCAGTTCCTAATTCTTCCCAGGTGGTCACATTGGAGTCGACCGCATCTCTAAGTTCATTGATGACGAAACGAATACTCTCTGAGTCGTAACCGGGTATGCTGCGGAACATCCCTAGGGTTATTTTGAGATCCTTCACTCTATTTTGTCTTGCTAATTTTTCGAGCTCAGCCTGACTTGTCTCCAATTCTTTCCAGGTGGTCACATCAGACTTGACTGCATTTTCAAATCCATCAATGATGTAGTTACTAGTGCTTTGGCCGTAGCCTGGTATACTTCGGAACCTCTGCAGGGTTACTTTAAGATCTTTCACTCTGTTTTGCCTTGCCAAGCTTTTGAGTTCGGCATGGTCTGTGCCCAATCTTTTCCAGGTAATCACCCTGGAATTGACTGCGCCTTCAAGTTTATTGACAATGTAATCAAGAGTGATTGGGTCGTAACCAGGCACATTGCGGAACCTCTTTACGTCTTGGATTAATCCGCTTACCTTTTCTCTTCCAAAAACATTCTGATAAGACTTGTCTATTTCGCCAGCCACAAAAGCGAGCAGAATTAAACAAAACAAAACCATTCCTGCATTACGGTAATCTTTGAAAGTATATTTCATGGCATTCTCCTTTTAAACAACATTCTTATCAGTTTTTAGGTTTTTTGTGAAAACCCGCTCTATCCAATCGTAACTGTAGATTATACACCTAAAAACCATTCTTGTCAACTGCGAAACAAAAAAACAGCTCATTTGAGCTGTTTTTGGTCGTTGTTGGAGCGGTAGGATTCGGACCTACGCATGACGGGATCAGAACCCGTTGCCTTACCACTTGGCTACGCTCCACCGTCTTTAGTTGCCGATGAGGCAACAAAACAAGACTTTTCAGTCTTGTTTCAATATATAGCAACTTTGTCAAAAAATCAAATCTTTAGATATTTCCGCATGGCGATCCAGCTGCTGAAGATGCCGAGGAAGATGCCGACGAGCAATTGGATGCCCAAGATGAAAAACATCTGACTGAAATAGAACGCCATCAGGCTGCGCGAAAGGACGGTGTTGGAAATGTAAGGATTGATGAATTTCATGGTGATAAGGAGAAGAATGGTGGCAAAAAGAGAAGACAGCACACCATAGATTATCCCCTCAAAAAGGAAAGGCAAGCGGATGAACATATTGGAAGCCCCCACCAAGCGCATCACTTCGATTTCCGGTTTGTGAATGTAGATTGTGATTCTAATAGTGTTGAAAATGATGAGCACCGCCACGGCCGCTGAGATGAGTGCTAAAGCCAGACCGACTTTGCGAGCTTGGCCAATGATACTGTTCAAGCGATCGATGATTTCCTTATTTTTGACATAATTCACCCGACTAACATCATCCTTGAAAGAAGCGTTGGCGATATATTCGGTGATGTTTTGATATTGATTGGGGTCATTGGCCCGCACCACGAGCGAGGCCAAAAGCGGATTGCCTCCGATTTCATCCAAGGATTGCAAAATGACCGGCTCATTGGCGTTGTTCTTCTTGAAATCAGCCAAGGCCTGTTCTTTGGAGATGTACTGCGTCGATTTAACTTCGCCATAACTTTCCAAATCGGACTTGATTTTTATGATTTGTTCCTCACTGACGTCCGGCTTGAAATAGACACTGACATTGATGCGGTTTTCCACATTCGCCAGCACCGTCCCGGAAACCATCATGAGGACCATGAGCGCGCCGGCGACATAGAGCGCCAAGGTGAGCACGCTGACCGAAGCGATCGACAACCAGCCGTTCCGCCAAAAATTGATAAAACTTTCTTTCATTGTCCGACCAATGACCAAAAACATATTTTTTAACATACTCGATATTTACTTTTAGCATCATCGCAAATTATTTTTCCTTTTTCCAAAACGATTACGCGTTTGGAAGCGCGATCCACAATGTCTCGGTCATGACTGGCTAGAATCACCGTGGTGCCCAACTTGTTTATCTTTAAAAGCAGATCGATTATTTCCGCCGAATTGCCCGGATCCAAATTGCCGGTCGGCTCATCCGCTACAATCACTTGGGGTTTGTGGATAAGCGCGCGCGCCAACACCACCTTTTGCTGTTCACCACCGGACAACTGATGCGGAAACTTTCCCATCTTATCCCCTAGCCCGACAATATCCAAAATTTGCGGCACGTCTTCCCTGATCTCATCCGCGCGCGCGCCGCAAGCTTCCAGAGCATAAGCCACATTCTCATAGGCAGTCTTTTTCGGCAGCAGCTTGAAATCCTGGAAAACCATCCCAATCTTGCGACGATGGAACGGCAATTTTCTTTTTTTAATTTTACTGAGCGGTGCCCCATTGAAATAGACCTCACCTTCGGTGGCTGTTTCTTCGGCATAGATAAGTTTTAGCAGCGTAGATTTCCCGGCACCGCTGTGCCCGATCAAAGTGACAAATTCTCCTTCTTGGATTTCAAAATCGATATCCGAAAGCGCAGCCGCATCACCCTTAAAGGCCTTGGTCACATGATCAAATTTAAACATCGGAAATTTTTCTTCCTCGCCCGCCGCCTCTTCCACAACTTCGTTTTCATTTTCTATTTCTTCAACTTTTTTCATTTTATTTTTTACCGTAATAATTTCTTCTTATATTATAACTTACTTTTGAATATGCTTCAAGTAGCTTTCCATGAAACCGGTTAAGTCCCCCGCCAAAACTTCTTCTGCCTGCGCCGTTTCATGTTTGGTGCGATGATCTTTGACCATCTTATACGGATGCAAGACATAGGAACGGATCTGGCTGCCCCATTCCGCCGCCTTGGTCACGCCGCGCAACTTTCTTTTTTCCGCTTCCTGTTTTTCCAAATACAGTTTATGCAATTTGGCTTTCAAAATTTTCATAGCTTGCTCTTTGTTTTGTAATTGCGATCTTTCGTTTTGGCAAGTGACTACGATACCGGTGGGCAAGTGCGTCAGGCGCACCGCGCTATCCGTCGTGTTGACGCTTTGCCCACCGGCGCCGCTCGAGCGATAGACATCCACGCGCAAATCGCTCGGATCAATCTGCACCTCGGCGATTTCCGCAATGACCGGCAAGACTTCCACTGAGGCAAAGGAAGTTTGGCGCAGGTTATCGGAATTGAAAGGCGACAAACGCACCAAGCGATGCACACCCGCTTCGCTTTTCAAATTTCCATACGCATAAGCGCCGGAAATTTCCAACGTAGCGGATTTTATCCCGGCTTCCGCTCCGCGCGCCTCATCAATCAAACTGGCCCGAAAACCATTTTTTTCCGCGAAGCGTAAATACATTCGGAGAAGCATTTCACTCCAATCCTGCGCATCCACTCCGCCCGCCCCGCTCATGATGGTAAGGATAGCGCTACTGTTGTCATATTCACCGGCAAAAAGCGTCTTGAATTCCAAAGCGTCTAATTTTTCTGCAATCTCGCCAATCCGGCTTTCAATTTCTTTTCCTTCCGCTTCACTGGAACTTTCCGTCTCGGAAAAAACTTCTAAAAAATCAGCGATTTCATCAATCTCTGTTTCCAAATTACTGAGCAACGAGAGCTCACTGCGCAAACCCTCCAACTCCTGCATCAAGATGGCCGCGGCTTGATTGTCATTCCAAAAATCCGGCTCGGCCGATTCTTTTTCCAATTCTTCAATCCTGATTTTCTTTTTCGGCAAGTCAAAGATAGTCGCTCAAAAGAGCGAGTTTAGCTTTCAGTTTTTCAATTTCGAGTTTGAATTCTTTGATCATGTTTTTTTGTAATTCCCGCCCAACAGAAGGGAGTTCGACTCCCCTAATGGGAGTCGAACTCCCATGAAATTATTTATAAATAATTCTTAATCAACTTAATATGATCCGCTTCCACTTGCGAAAGCGCGGTGAAGAAAATTTTCACGTTCTTTTCTGTCGCTTCTCTGGCAAATTGGACATATAGAGCCGTGGCATTCTCCTCCAGTTTGATAGTTTCAGCAAAATTGGACGCATCTTCCTCAGCGCAAAAGCCTTCACCCACTTGCGGCAAATAACTCTGCATCAATTTGCACGCGATATTAGCGTGTTCCAATTCCACCTTGGCCAAGCGCTTATACATCGCTTTGATTTCATACGTCTTAGTTTTTTCCGCCATGCACAAATAGACCGCGTTGGCGTGGATTTCCAGTTCCAAAGTTTTTTCCAAATTTTTCTTGGAAATTTCCGACAATTCTTCCGGCGCAAGCGTGATCGGACTAGCGACCTTACCGTCTTTGATAAAAGCCTGCCTCGACCCGCAAAACGGACACTCGCTCGGCCGCTCTTCGCCCAAATAGGCATCCCCACAAATTTCACAGATATATGTTTTCATAATGGTTATATGTTTAACAAATTAGTTTATTCCAGACCGATTTTCTTATGGATTTTATGCGCTTCTTTAGCTGAGATATCCATCGTCTGCAGTTTCAATAAAGCCCTAGCTTGGCTGTTGGTGATGGTGTTTTTTTTAACAAAATAGGCTTTAAGTTCTTTTTGCAGGATGGAAAACATTTTCTTTTTTTCTTTATCATCCACCACCAGATCATATTTTTTCATCTTGACTTGAAGAGTCTTGGGAAATTCTTTCCACGCCAGAAAAACACCTTTTTCATATTCCTTGAGCCAAACTCTTGGGATCGTGAAAATAACTCGTTTATATTTAGCTGGCGAAATCTCAACCGCTGAAATATCCTTGACCGTGAAGCGATAGTATTTTCCTTCATAAAGAAATCTTGACCATTCATTGGTCCAGAAATTATGCTTGAAAATTTTGAAAGTGGTAATGTAGTGCATGCTTTTGTTTTTTTGATTACTAATGTATATTATGTAAATTTTGCGCATCCTTCTCTGTTCCGTCTGGCATATATTTATTTTGCTCATCTTCGGGAATTAGTCCTATGGCTTTATCAAAAACTCTCATCGCAGCCTTTCTTTTTTCCTCCTTGCCTAAGTGCTGTTGATATATTCCCGGCATATCCGTCATGGTTTCCGGCTTGTATTGCGGTGTTACTTTAAAAGACCTTTCTTTTAAATTTATATCGTACACCAAACGAATATTATTATCACTTTCAACCACAAAAACAGGAGCTCCAGACTGCATCATTTCTTCGGTATCTTTCCACCACCCATCCCATTCTCCATAGCCAGCAACCTCATTATTACGTAAAAATGTGTCCTCTCCATCCTTTAATGATGGATAGTTGTCATTCCATTTGAAATATACGCCCGCGATTTCAGGATTCTCCATAACCAATTCGTTGTAAGACTCGCTGTCTTTTTTTCCTTTTGATGGACGCTCAATGGCCTCGCTGATTGCCTCAGTTGATTTATGATGCTCCGCTATATTCCTATCTTTTAATCCATTGGCCACGGTGCCAGCATCACTCTCATCCCCGCCAATAATCCGTCCACCTGAAAATAATATACCCCGAGAGGCCCTGCCGAAAGTTTTATTCTTTGAATCAGGTGACAAGGTAGATACTGCAAGCGTAGGATCTAAGCCCCTAATAATATCTAGTTGATCGTTGAAATTTAGGCTTTTTGTGTCAATAGCCCTATTATTGACCCTTGGCTTCCAATCAGCCACGACAATATTATGGACAAAAAACACTCCGTGTTCTTTTGCTAATTTGGAAACATCTCTCCTGTCTTCTTCTTTAATAAACTCCA
>Ga0114951_10002706_pt1 | contig 19592 bp, 12 predicted proteins | sample AM7aDNAmetaG_FD_88677 | JGI IMG/M metagenome (GOLD analysis project Ga0114951, IMG submission 88677) | Freshwater microbial communities from Finland to study Microbial Dark Matter (Phase II) - AM7a DNA metaG | ecosystem: Environmental > Aquatic > Freshwater > Lake | place: Finland: Lake Alinen...
GAACCTATAATTATGACAAGTTCTGCTGATGCGTCCTGATCTGGCCACCAATCCCGGCGTGAAAGCCTAAGAGCAAAAGCCCCGGCTCGGCGAGCACTGTCAACGGTGGAGCCGCAAACAAGAAAACCCGCGCGGAGCGCCTTGTTCGGTTGCGGACAACCTTGACAGGCGCAGACGAGCCATACAATGGAAGAGGCAGTTCGCGCCACGATCACCTCATTCATTTTACTCTGCTCCACCGGCGAACTGCTGATAACTTCCACCTTTGCATAACGGACCTTATGGAAAGCTTTTCATAAGGAACGGAAGCGGCGAGCGATGGTGACTCGTTCATAGCGGTTTGAGCCTTACGACAGCACCAGATCACTTTGGCAATAATGCCACCAAGTCATCATGCGGTCGTGCAATGACGTGGGCGGCAATAAGTTTTCCCAATTGGCCAACCGCTTTTGAGCCAGCATCCACGGCGGCAGTAACGGCAGCAACATCGCCACGCACGATCACGGCAACGTAGGCTGCTCCGATTTTTTCTTTGCCGACCAGTGTGACGTTGGCTGATTTTAGCATGACATCCGTCGCTTCGAGAATGGCGGTGAGCCCTTGCGTTTCGAGGATGCCGATGGCTTCTTGTTTTGTGCTCATGGTTTTATTTGCTGGTTCGGGATAATCCGTCGCCAAAAACTGGTCGCGCCCGCCAAAAAGCGGATTCAGCGTATTTGCAAAATGAAGCATCGCGCTGAACGCTGCCGCCGGGCGCGAAAGGCAACGCACCACAGCGTGCGAACCCACCTGCTCCGCGCGCCATTCGGCCGCAGCGATGGCGGATTGCACTGCGGCGACCTCGCCTTCGAGCCGGATCATTAGATTTTCGTTGCCGGTCGTCTCGATGCCAAGCAGTCGCACATTCGCCGCCTTCATGGCTTGGTCCGCCACGAGCGCCGTGATGCTAAAGCCGGGCGTTTCAATTAAACCAAGCGCCAAGTTCATTTATTCCGGCTCAACATTTTACCCATTACCTCGCGCACGAGGCTTTCAATGTCCACGCGGTTTGCTGGAACTTTTGCTGGCGCACCAGACGCACGCCGCATTTCGCATTCCCGTGCCGCCTCCGCGTAACCGCATTCGCCCAGCAGGCAGGCAAGCTTGCCTTTTGCCTCTTCGAGATTGGCCAGTTCCGCCGGACTCATCGGAAAGCGCGGCGGACCAGGATTGAAACCACGCAGCGAAACCGCCGCACGGAAACCTTCCGGAAAGTTTCCCGCCGCAAACATCGTGGCGATGAGTTCCTGAATCTTCAATTGCACGCGCCGGCATTCCGCGTGGTTGCCGGCGAGAAAATCGTTATACAGCTTCACGATGACTTCCGGCATCACCCCTGAACTGGCGATGGTCCCGCCGTCGCCGCCCATCATCAGACTCGGGTAAAGAATTTCCTCCGTGCCGCTGAAGCACACAAATTCCGGCCGTTGGGGCTTGATCTGCGCGAGCATCGTGCAAAAGCGCGGAAAGTCGCGGCTTGAATCCTTGATGCCGATGATGCGCGGGCAATCCAGCGCCAGCCGTTGCACCACCGGCAAACTGATTTCATTCGAGAACTGCGGAATGTTGTAGAGCAGAATATCAATCGGCGATTTTGCCGCGAGGTCGCGAAAATATTTCTCAATGCTCTCCTGCGAAACCTTGTAGTAATAAGGACCGGTCAAACTCACCGCCCGGCAGCCGAGGTCGGCGTAAAATTTGCACGCCTGCAACACTTGATCGGAGTTTGGCTCCGCCGCACCCGCGAGAATTGGCAGCCGCCCGCGATTTTCCTCCGCCATGATTTTCACCACGCGCAGCCGGTCTTCGAAACTCAAGCGGATAAATTCGCCGGTGCTGCCGTTTGGATAGAGGCCGTGCACCCCTTTTTCGATGAGCCACGCGGTCAACCGCCGCAACTCGCCCTCGTTGATCGAATGATCGTCGTTGAACGGGACGATGTTCGGGGTGTAGATACCGGAAATTTTGTTCATTAGATTTTTGCCGCCGCTTCGGTCAGCAGCTTTTTCAACTGCACGGTTTCAGAAATAATATCCACTTCGTTGCAATGTTCCCAGTCAATCCACACGAATTCCAGCGCGACCCAGCCGGTGAATTTTTGTTTGGCCAGAGCTTTGACAATGCGCGGAAAATCAATCGTGTTTTCCTTCAACGGCGCTTGCAGACGTCCGCGTCGCGCCGTGCGCGCGTGCAGATGCGTGGCGAATTGGGTCAATGGCTCGATGCGCGCGTCGGAAATTCCAGCGCGGGTAAAATGCGCGTAATCCAAAGTGAAACCAAGGCCCGGCAGGCGTTTCACCAAATCCAGCGCCCGCTCCGGCGTGTCCGTCAGCGAGCCGACGTGCGGCTCGACGGCGAGTTTTAGCTTGGCCGCCTTGGCTTCAGCAATGCGCCAGTTCAGTTCTTCTGCGCTGCGCGCAATGGAAGTTGCCCGGGACTCTGCCGGGAAAATAACTCCCGGTAAAATGGTGACGTGATCCGCCCCCGCAGTGTTTGCGTAGTCGAGCACGCGCAGAAACTGGTCGCGGGCAAAGGCGCGGCGTTTTGTTTCGGGGTGATTGATGGCAAACTCGACGAAGCCGGCGTGAACTTGCAGAAAAATATCCGACGCCTTGAGTCCATGCGCAGCGAGACGACGCTTCAGTCTCGCACCGTTGGCGGCGGGCCTTTTCAACTCGACACTCGGCTTGAGATGGCCGTGGCCCTCAAACAAACCGATGTCCGCGCCGCGTAAGCCAAGCAAAGCGATGGCTGCCAACGCCTGTTCGTGCGCCAGCAATGGAAAAGAAAAATCGGTGCTGCTTAATTTCAGTTTCATACATCAGTTAGTTTGAAAATCGTTGCTGCCGCGTGTCCGCGACTCACGGTAAAGCACATCGAGTTTATTGAGCACTGCCTGAAGACTGCGGCCGTCGCGTAAATATTCCTGCAACGCCTTGCCGCCATCCGTTTGCAGCGCCACATAGCCGCTGTAGCGTGGACGAACGATGGCTTCGGATTGCGTCAGCCGTGTGCCGCTAAAAAATCCGCCGCACAATACATCCGCCAGCTTGTCGTCCCACGCCGCGCGGTGCGACGGCTGGCCGCCGGCGTGAACGTAAATTCCTTTTTGCATGTTGCCGCTCATGACGAACAACGCGTAGTTGAGCGCGGCGGTGATATTTTTGCAATTCGCAGAAATCGCAATGCCGGTTCCGCCCAGCACGCTGCGCAGGCGCGGGCCGCCAGGTTCGAGCGAAAGCAGATTGCCGAAACGCAGCGGCTTCGGCGCGAAGTTGGGGCGTGCGTAGTTGTTGTAAGTGTAGGCGAAGGCGTTCCAAGCAAAATCGTCCGTCGTCGTCATTCGCTCGGCGACGAGAATGGGATTCAGCTCGAAAATATCGCTCGGCATTAGCTCGGTCAACTCGCGCAGCATTTCAGCGGCGCGCTGCATGATTTCGCGTGGGGCAATTTTGTCCATATTCGCACAGGGTTCAGCACCCAGGGCCTTCACCAGCATGATGAAATGCAGAAACAAATCGGCGTTAAACCCGGGAATCACTGCTAGTTTGCGGCGTGCCAACGCCACGGCTTCTTCCCAAGTTTGCGGTGGCTGCACACCGGCACGCTCCAGCAAATCCGGCCGCCAGCTTGGCGCAGGCGTGGCGGCGTCAATCGGCAGTGCGAGAATTTTGTTTTGATAAACGTAACTGTCAAACGTCGGGCCGATGGAATTTCGTTTGAGTTCGGTGAGCGCGGCGGCCGGCGCGACTTGCGCTAGGTCGAGCACAAGATTTTTCTCAAAACAAAATCCCGCCCACGGATGGTCAATGACGATGAGGTCAAACTTCTGCGCCAGCACGTCAATTGGCGCGTGGCCAAACTCGTCCAGCGTGCGCTTATGCCAGTGGATGCGGACGCCGCGATGGGTCTCTTCGTAACGCTGCGCGGTGGCAACCAGCGGCGGCAACGCGCGACTGTGATCCCATGCAATGCCGGTAAGGTGGATGGTTTGGGTCATGCGGCGGGGCGTAGGATGATGTTATTGCCGGAACTGGCGGAGGCGCACGCGGCTTCGATAATTTCCATCGAGGCGAGTCCCAGGTCGCCGGGTGAACCGTTCGGGGCTTTGCCGAGAATGGCGTCCAAAAAATTCAGCGCGGGAGACTCGCCGGGGTAAGTTTCATTTTCGGCGAGCGGTTTGAATTCAGTTCGTTGGTCGGCGAAATCAATAATCGTCATCGTCCCGCGCCAGAGTTCCAGCTGCAAAACCGCCTTGCTGCCGAAGACGCGCACTTCATAGTTGCGCTGGACCAGCGGAGTCGCCGCAGTGCTGGCGATTGTGACGAGCGCCCCGTTTTCGAGCTTCACAACGAGCGCGTCGTAAATATCGTTGATTGAGCCGGCGTTGTCGAAACGCGCGAAAACCTCAGCCGGCCGCAGGCCGGTAAGGAACATCAGATAGGCGGCGGTGTGCGAAACCTGGCAGTAGATTTGCCCGCCGCCGGCGATGGCGGGGTCGTTGTAGGAGCCGTGGCGCGGCTCGACATAAACCCGGTCCATGCCATGAGTCGGCGAGGTGTTGATGCCCTTGAGCAGCTTGTCGAGCGGATTGGTCATCAGCACGGAGATCATTCGAATGTCGCCGAGCGCGCCGGACTGGATGAGCCGACGGGCTTCGATGCCGTGGGCGGTGAAATGCCACGGGCAACTGATGAGCAATTGAACATTTTTCCGCTCCGCCAATTCCACTAACTCGCGCGCCTCGGCGGCGGTGAACGTCATCGGCTTTTCGATCAGCACATGCAAGCCGCGTTCCAGTGCGGCTTTGGCCTGGGCAAAATGAACATTGGGCGTAGAGGCAACGATGACGGCGTCAAGTTCCGGCAGCGCCAGCAACTCTTCGACGCTGGTGCAGGCGTGCTTCGCCCCGAAGTCGCGGGCAATTTTTTCGGCTTTGGCGCGCTCGCGGCTTTGCACGGCGACGAGTTCAGCATCGGCGTGCGACTGAACGGCGGGAATGTGGGCGAACGTCGCCCACCATCCCGCGCCAATTACGCCGACGCGAACCTTCTTCATGTTCAGCCTTTGAAGGGCGCGAGCAACTCGCGCTTGAGTTCCACGCCGAAGCCGGGCTTGTTCGGGTCGAGGGACACTTTGCCATTCACCGGCAAGGGTTCGCCTTCGAGCACGCTGAAAATGGGCTGGATGTCCGTGCCTTTGCCGACGGAAAGAAATTCCGCGTAGGGCGAATTCGTGTTGGCCATGACGAAATGATAATTGTAAACCGAAGAGCCGTGCGGGATGACCGGCATGTCGTAGGGCTTGGCCATCGCGGCGATCCAGCGCGTGGGCGTGTAACCGCCGCACCATTGCATTTCCGGCTGGATGATGTCCGTGGCGTGGTTGTGAATGATGTCGTGAAAGGCCTTGGGATGATATTCGAGGTTGCCGGTCGCGAGGAGAATCGGCGAAATGCGGTCGCGCAAAATGCGATTGCTCTCGGTGGCCCAGCCGTTTTGCAGCGGGTCTTCAAACCATTTCACGTCGTAATCACGGACGCGTTCGGCGACGCGCGTGGCGAACTCGATGTCCCATGAAAGATAGCAATCAATCTTGATTTCCATGTCATCGCCGAGGTCACTGCGAAGTTTGGCGATGAGCTTTTCCATCTTCTTGATGCCGTCGCGTCCGCTTTCAACGCCCCACGGCGCGGCAATTTTCACACCGAGAAACCCACGGTCACGCCACGCGTCCACATAGTCGGGATGGATGGTGACGTAGCAGGGAATGGATTCCTTCGTCTGACCGCCAATGATTTTATAGACCGGAAGTTTTTGCGCTTTGGCAACGAGATCGTAAAGCGCAAGGTCCACGCCCGCCATCGCCATGCTGGTCACGCCGCCAAGTCCGTAGGGCAGCGTCGAGCGGTTCATCTGGTCCCAGATAAGTTCGATGTTAAAAGGATCTTGGCCGATGAGAAAGCGTTTGAAATGTTTTTCAATAATCGCACAGGCAAATTCGCCGCCGCCGTAGTTCGCGCAAAAGCCGCTCACGCCTTCGTCAGTGAAAATCTCAATGACGAACGGATCCTGCCCGCCGCCCATCCACAGCGAGCGGATGCGCGAATACTTCGGGTGGACGGACATGGGATTGGAGATAAGTGTCTGCGCCTGCCAGCCGCCGCCCCAATATTGCGATTCGCCCATCGCCGCGCCCCGCGCCCCGGTGTCGCCGGATTTGACCGTGTAAAGTTTGATGTCGGTGATTTTCATGGAGTCATTCTTATGGCAATCCGCCCCTTCAAGCAATAGACTTTTATTCCGTATTTACGACAAAGAATGACTAATTCACGACAACCAATTGGAAAGGCTGGCCGCCGGCAAACCGAACTCCCGGAAGGCGCGACGCAATTTTGTTACTTGCCGGTCAACGAATCGCTGCGCAAGTGGGAGCTTTACCTCACCAGTGTGGGCCAATCCATTTACAAGCCGTGCCAGAAATATCCTCAAGCGGGTCATCCCGAAACCCACAATTTTTCCTGGGCTTCGGGTAGAATTCTTTCCGAGTATGCCATCGTGCTGATTACCGCCGGTTCCGGCGAATATGAATTCCGGAATTTTGCACCTGGTCACTGTCGTCAGGGAGACGTCCTGCTCGTCTCTCCGGGCCAGTGGCATCGGTATCGGCCGCTTGCGACAACCGGTTGGTCAGAACTGTGGATTTGCCTGGGCGGTGAATATCCGCACCGCCTGCGCGAGAAGGGGGTGGCCTTTGCGAAGCCATGCCTATCTTTGATGACACACTTCACCGCTGTGAATCTAGCGATGCTCAACCTCGTGAGAGAAGTAAGGCAGCAGACCAACTTTAACAGCACCGTTTTTTCCAGCAAAGTCCTGGAGGTCATCGCCCTGATTTCTGGAGCCACCGTGCTTCCGCAGGCTCACCCAAAGGAACAGCATTGCATCCGCGAACCACATGTGGCGAAAGCAATTGAGTTCATTTGGAGCAACAGCCACCGGCCGCTTTCCATCGGCGATGTGGCCCAGGCGATTGGCTTGGTTGCACGAACCTTGGAGCGACGCTTTGCTGCATGTCACGAACGCGGGATACGGGAGGAAATCGAATGGAGTCGCTACTCACGCGCCCGGCGAATGCTACAAGAATCTAATCTACCGATTAAAGAGATCGCTTATTCCTGCGGGTTTGGTGATCCGCGCAGGATGATTGAGGTGTTTCGCAGGCTTACCGCAGCCACCCCCACCGAAATTCGCAATGGCCCAAAAGTCACCAATCCACACTCAGCACAATCTTCCAATTCGAGGCAGAAAGCCACGCGTTAAAAGAGCTGCGTTACACTTGAAACCCAGCACGACGGATAAGCAATGCGCCGGTATCCACAGAATTCAGATCAGGTATTCAACGCTGGCGTGGAAAGACTTTCACGAGGGCTTGGTTAGCAGTCGCAATTTTTCCCATCGGCATTTTGACGAACGCCCGGTCATAGGTCATCAGACCGTTGACCTCAATTTCACAGTCCGTCGTCTGCGTGTAAACAGCCGCCGAAAGTCCGGCTTCAACTAAAGTCGGCATTTTCGCCACCAACTCCAGATACGCGATTGTTAGCGCCGACGAATCCTTAAAACTTTTGTAGCCCCAGTTTTTTTCCGCCTGCCAAGTGTGACCTTTGACGGGCAGACCCAGCCCGCCAAATTCGCCCAGCACGGCGGCACGATTAGATTCCAACGCCGGCATTCCCGGCACGGGATATTTGTGCAAATCAGCAACGTCGCCGGCCTTGCGATCCGTCCAACCAGAGGCGTTATTGACCAATCGCGTCGGGTCAAGTTGTTTGACCAAGTCTGCGATCCGGGGCGTATCGTATTGTCCCCAGCCTTCGTTGAACGGCACCCACATGACGATGCTCGGATGGTTCCAGCGACCACGAATCATCGCCGCCAATTCCGCCTCGAATTGTTTCGCGTCCTTCTCGCGACCGGAACGGATCTTGTCCGTCTTTGTATCGCCGACGCTCGAACTGGGCATGTCCTGCCAGACCAGCAATCCGAGCTTGTCCGCCCAATAATACCAACGATCCGGCTCCACCTTGACGTGTTTTCTCGCCAGGTTGAATCCCAGTTTCTTTGTCATCTCGATGTCGTAGCGCAATGCCTCATCGGTCGGCGCGGTATAAATACCATCCGGCCAAAAACCCTGGTCAAGCGGGCCGAACTGAAACAATGGTTGATGGTTCAGACACAGTCGCGTGATGCCGTTCACATCTTTGCCCAAAAATATCTTTCTCATGCCGAAATAACTTTTGATCTGGTCCACTTTCTTTCCATCCGCAAAAACGGTTATGCGCAAGTCGTAGAGAAACGGCGAATCCGGTGACCAAGATTTAACTTTCGGCAACTTCAGGTCGGCATGCCAGTCCTGCATGACATAATTTGCCTGGCCGGTGTCGCGCTGGAGTTTGGCGGTCTGCACCACGCGCCAACCATCCAGCACTTCGATTCTCAACTCCATCTGTTTTTCGGGCGCGGTGCCAACCTGGGCATTGACGGCCACAGAAGCGTGATCCAAGTCCGGCGTGATTTTCAAATCCTCGACATGACCCTTTGCGACCGGCTCCAGCCAGGGCGTTTGCCAGATGCCGGTGGTGGCCGTGTAGAAAATGCTATGCGGATGCAGCACTTGTTTGCCACGCGCCTGGACTCCAGTGTCCACCGGGTTCCAGACCGAAACGACAATTTCATTCTCACCCCCGGCTTCCAACACGTCCGTGATGTCGAAACTAAAACCGTCATAACCGCCGCGGTGCACGCCAAGCTGTTTGCCATTGACCCAGACGATCGCCTCCCAATCAACCGCGCCAAAGTGCAGCAGGATGTTTCTCCCGCGCCAGCCGCGCGCCAGTTTGAAAGTGCGGTGATACCACAGACGCTGCTTTTCCGTCACCGGCTTCATCACGCCCGAGAGTGCGGATTGGACGGGAAACGGCACAAGGATTTGCCCGTCCCATTTTGCCGGCTGCGACGCGTCTTTGTCCGCGATGGCGTAGTCCCAAAGCCCGTTGAGATTTTGCCATGCGTCACGCGCCAGTTGCGGGCGCGGATATTCCGGCAGCGCGTTCGCGGGTGAAACATCCTTGGCCCAACGCGTCATTAGCGACCCGGCGGCGGGCTGCCATTGGGCGGCGAAAACGGAGGAACCGGCTAAGGCCAGCGTCGTGAAGAACATAATTCTGCGCATCATATTAATTATTGGTCTGAAATATCCGGGCTTTTTATTTATTGCGAATGCGTTTGCGCCGCCTGACGAATGGCCTGGCGGAACAGTTCGAGTTCGTGGGAATCGTAAGGCGTATGGTCAGGATGAAATAAATCGTGTTGCCACACTTTCGGCGCGGGATTGCCGGGCCGGTGTCCCCACGGCAAGTCGGTTTGGGTTTTGCCGTTCACCAACCCCCAACTGAACGCGCCGACACGCGTTTGGACAAATACGGGCAGGCAGGTTGCCACTTCCGAGTGACGCGGACGATTCAACCATTCCGAACAAATCAACGGACGTCCTAGTTGCTTCAAATCCACAATCTCGCGGCGAAGTTCCACGGCCGGATTGTAATTGTGGAAACTGATGATATCCGACTCCTCCCGCAGAAAACTTGTCACGCGCGATGGCCCTGCCCAGATGCCGGACGTGATGGGTTGCATGGGATCAACCTGTCTCGCCCAACGAAAAACGTCCTGGAGCAGGGCGAAAGAATCATTGCCCGTGCCCGCGTTACTCGGCTCGTTGTAAAGATCCCAGCACAGGATGCGAGAATCGTTTCGGTGTGCGCCCATGATGTCCTTGACGTAGCGTTCCAGAGCGGGGCGGACTTTGGGATCGCGCACGCGCTGGCGACCGGGGCTGGGCGTCCAGCCATTCGCATACCAGCCGACAACAACTTCAGGTTGCTTCCCAAATTCTGGATCCTTGATCGGACCAAAAACGCAATCGTCGAAGAAGCAGGGCATGACCTTGATGCCGTGCTGATCGCAAATGGATAGAAATTTTTCGAACCGCTGCTTAAATGCTGCCGGCTCGGCTTCCCAGACCACAAACGACAGCACAACGCGCAGAGAATTGAATCCAGTTTTCTGGGCGAGCCCCAGTTCGCGATCAACCAGCTTGGGATCGAAGGCGTAGTCCATCCACATTTCCGTATAGCTAATGCTGTTCGCCGGCACATAGTTGAAACCAATGGGAAGAGCTTGATTTGTAAACCAGCTCCAGGCGTGGTCAGGCGTCCAGCGATTTGCGTCCGCCTTCGCCGGAGTGCCCGCGAAGAGTCCGCCGTCAATAAAACAGATCAAAGCAAGGGTCGTGATAAGAAACAATTTTTGCATCATGCTTTTTTACTTTGAAGGGTGAGTGTTACGGGTTTTATTTATTGATGTGGCAAATCGTGGCGTGGCGTAATGGATTCAAGCAGGCCGAGCTGCCACGGAATGTGGCGGTAGCCGGGTTTCTGGCCGGGCGGCAGCGGAAAATAATCCTGGCTGTTCCATCCCTGATACAGGAAGCGAAGATGGTTTGGATCCAGCGTCAACGTCTCGTCATACCCGTCGCGCAGAAGTTCGCCGTGGCTGATATGCACAGTCCAAGCCGGCACATTTTCGGCAAAAGTCACGTTGGCGCTACCGGCAAATGGATGCTGGGGCGAAGTGTTCACAGGCGTCCAAGCCCCGTCAAGCTGGTCGGCCACAAAAGACTTGAAATAACGTTCCGAAGTTCCGGGATGCGACACACACTCGATAATGGCAAGATACTTCGAAGTGCCTTCCAACCGATACACGCAACTGGCCTCAAAGAGGTCAAGCTTGCCTTTCTTCAAAATCACCTCCGGATCGCTCCAGCCATCGGGAAACCGGTCGAGCGACGTGCGGCTGCGGTAAAACAATCCATCGTCGTTCGAGAAAAACAAGTAGGCGTGCGTGTCGTCGCAGATGATCCAGAAATCAATCCATTTTCGAGCGAGCACGGACGCCGGCATCGTGGAAAACAGCGGATGCGGTTCGGAAAGCGACTCCGGCTTGTCGATGTCGTCCAGCGTGGAGACGCAAGGGCCGGGCAACCCCGGGGTTTTTCCGTCGAACACCTGATACAGCAGATACCACTTTTGCTTCGGGCGGAAAAAGAACACTTCCGGAGCACAATGGGTGGCGGCCACCCGGCGGATGGGAATCTGCTTTGCTTGGGACGCTTCTTTCCAATCGGCGAAGGAAAGATACACCATGCTGGGCGGCTGGTTTGGCGCGCAAAAGTCGGTCGCGTAAATGTGCCAGCGACCTTTGGCGAAAACAACGGTTGGATCTTTAACAGCAATTCCAGGGCCGTCAGGCCGCGGTTGCGCCGACACGATCGGGCCGGTGGAGCGCCATTGCAAATCGCCCGCCAACAACTCGTTCAGGGGTGTCCGGCGATTTGAGTCCGCCTTCGCAGGAGTGCCCGCGAAGAGGCCGAAGTCAATAAAACAGCTCAAAGCAAGGGTCGTGAAAAGAAATAATCTATTCTTCATGTTTTTACAGGTTTGAAATTAGTCAGTAAACCGCCTTATTTCTCCGGCTGCTGAAGCGTCACCGGCCCGACGAGTCCGGCCGGCAGCAACGGCGAATCGGCCTTGAAATGCGGTTTCACCGTCCACGTCAGCCTCTGCTCTGGCGGCAATTTGAGATCACCGATAATGCGATTAGCCCAAGTGTTCACCACTTCTAACTCCAGTTCATTGCCGGTCGGTTTCACCGCGCGGGAAATGTCCACATGCCACGGCGCGCACCAGACCAGGCCTAGATCCTGTCCGTTCAGTCGAACGCGGGCGAGATTGTGCAACTCGCCCAAATCCAAATACGTTTTTCCGCTGGCGCCAGCTGGCAAATCAAACGTCTTCCGATATTTGGCCGTGCCGCTATAAAACTTGATACCGGCCTCGGGCCGGTTCGTCCAATCCACGAGCGAATCAAAAATCACCGACGCCGGACCGCCCCACTTCGGGTCAAAGGCCACCTTCCACGCCCCCGCCAATTCGCCGATGGTTTGAAGCGCCGGAAAATTTTTCACGGGTTCCACCGCAGCTTTCGGCGGATGCCGGAACACGACCAAGAGCGATTCGCGCGGCGCAAATTCCAGCGGCACGGTCGTGCCGCCACCGGACGCAGTGAACTCCGGCAGATCCCGTTTCTCACCCGTCACGGCATTCCACAATTCCGGCTGTTTGCCGGCGACACGGAAAACTGGCGTGAGTTTCTTCGCCTCGTCACTTTGGTTGGAGATGAAATAAATGTCCGCCTCCGGCAACGTGCGGTGAATCCACGGGAAAGGTTTACGCTCCACGCCGGCCAGGTCGGGCTGGCAATTCAAGGCACTAAAAACGGCTTCCAAATCAACGCCGGAAAACACGCGGCCTTGGCCAAACGCAACGCTGGTCACGTTGGTGCCGTCACAGTTCTGCCAGATTTCGGCGGCGAGCCTCTGCACCTCACGGTCGCAGGCCGGATAATTTTCTAGACTCGGAGAACGACTGGGGCGCGGCCCCAGCACCACGCCACCCGCATTGACCAGCGTGCGGATTTTTTTCAGCACTTCCGGCCGGATGGTGTCCAGCGGCGGCAGCACCAGCACGCGATAACTCATGCCATCAGGCAACACAAATTTGCCATCACGCACGGCCAGCCGTTGTTGGACGACTTCGCCATTGATGTAATCGAAATCCCGGCCCGGCGGCAGCGGCGGGGTTTGCGTGCCGGTCATTTTCGGGGCGTCGTCGCCGATGTAATACGCCACGTCGGCAACGTGTTTGCCCTGCTGCAATAGAAACGTCGAGCGCTTGATATAGTCAATCCAATCGCCGGCCTGGTTGAACCACGTGTTATGCCGGTTAAACTCCGTGCCGAAGCCGGCGTTAATACCGGGCAGACGATCATCAAACGGCTGCTGAATATAAACGTGCAGGAGCACGTGGTTAATGCCTTCCGTCCACGACCAGTCGCCGCGCTGGCGCAAGGCCCATGGATCCAACGTCCAGTGCGGCCCGCTGGACGTCCACGACTCGGCGGTGACCCTGCTCTTGCCGTAAATGTTCGCCGCCGAGGACGCCGCGCGCAATTCGATGCTGCCGAGATTGCCGCTCGTCCAGAATTCGCCACTGATGTCGTCGCAATGGCCGCCGTATTGGAGAAACTCGCCGGGGAAACCCCAGTGACCATAGTTTTCCAACCACATCCGCAAGCCATGCTTGCGGCTCTCGGCGCTTAAGCCGCCAACGTAGTCATAGGAAATCCGATCCGCCACCAGCCGCCGCAAATCCCACAGAAAACGATCCGACGCGTCGGCGCTGTCCACGATGCGACCGGTCAGCACCGGCAGCCAGCGGCGCGGGTCATAGCCGTAGCGCTTTTTAAAATCCCTGGCAAAACCGTCCGTCCAGTTTTGTGAACCCTGCTCATAACTGTCCGCAACGACGTGCTTGAGTGCCGTCCGGTCGGCAGCGGGCATTCGTTCCAGCAGCTTGCCGATGAATTGATTGAAGTGATACGCGATCAGTTCGCGGCTCATCTTGTCAATTTCCGGACCGGTTCCTTCGGGCGACGCGGGCCCGTTCTTCACGCCGGTCGGGGCCATGCCTTCGCGCAACACAATCCACGCACCCGGTGGCACGTCCCAGCGCAACGTGCCGTCCTCGCTCAAGCGACTGCTCAAATTCAAAACCTGCCGGGCGTTCACCGCCAGCTTGGCGTTGTCCGGTTCGGTGGCCGCGGGCCACAGGTAGGCGTCCCAAAGCGGCGCCGGCGTGGGCCACGTTTTGCCGAGTTGTTTTTCAACGTAACGTTCCAACCGCGCCGCGCCGGAAATTTCAATTTTTGTAAAACCGCCAGAAGCTTTCAGGTTGCTGAAAAGGATGCGGAATTGTTTGGACGTCACCGATGGAAATGTGATGGCCACCTCCCCTAAAACCATCGGGCCAACGTTCGGTATGAGTTTGGTGCGATTAATGAGAAATTTTCGGATGGTCTGAAACTTGCCCACAGCGTCCGCCGCCTGCAATTCGCAGTCCACGGCAAACGCCTGCGCGGCCGGATATAACATCAGCGTCCGCGCGGTGAATGGCTCCGCCACTTTCAGGTCCACGACAAACGGCACCCGGCCCGCCGTTTTTGCAGGAAATAGAAAAGTTGTGCCTGGTATCCCGGCACAAATCTGCGCGAGATTTGTCGCCGCGGGCGTGGACGTGACGCGCGGCGAGTGTCTGGCCAGCGTGTCATCGTCAGACTGCGGTGCCGGAAAGGCCAGCACGGCGATGTCCTGAAAGTTTTCCTTGGGCACAGGCAGTTTGCCGGTGAAGTGCTGCGGGCCTTGCAGTCGCGTTTCAGAACTGACGACGTAACGCATGGTCTGCGACGGCTTCACCCACGGGCCGCCGGACTGACTCCAACCGGGGCCGTTGAACACGCCGAGGTTGACGCCCGTGCGTTTGCCTTCGCGCACGGCGTGCTCCATGAGCTGCCACCAATCTTCGGAAAGCACCTTCACCCTGCCGCGCGCCTCGGGTTCCTGGTTCACATCCACGTTGCCGATGAAGGCCTCGCCAATGCCGACGCGGGCCATCGCTTCCAGGTCATGCGTAATGCCGTTACTGGAAATGTTATCACTGGTCCAATACCAGTAGCACCACGGCTTGGTTTCGGCGGGCGGATTGGCAAAGCCGGTTTCCAGCAGATCTCCCGCCGGGGATGACAGGGTGACCGCCATGACGGCGGTGGTAACTAATGAAACTATTTTTATTGGTTGCATATATCAGTAGATTTTTAGGTGAATTAATTTCAGGGTTTTCGTAAATTCCACGCGCATTCATCGTGCAATTCCTGTCCATTGCGCCGAGCTTTCGCCACAATGCGGTTTTCACCGGGCGTGAGCGCGACATTTTCCCAAATGAAAACACAATTTGTCGGGTGGCTGGTTTGGCCGAGTGATTGTCCGTCCACCAGCAGTTCGACTTGTTTCGCGTTCGAATAAACTTTTACGTCCGTAAAGGAGTTTGTGCGCTCGACATAACGCTGACTGTTGATGTGCAGCACCGACGCACTGCTCCAGTTCGCCTGATAAAAATAAAACGCGTCCTTCTTTACTTGTCGGTCGCTGGTGACAAGGCCTTTGTCGTTGCGGCACGGCACGCCACCTTCGTTGCGTCCGGCGACGACGAAATCAAACATATTCCAAATGAAGCTGCCCCAGACGAACGGCCGTGCTTTGATGGCCGCCCAGTCGGCTTCGTGAACGACGCACTGCCATTCTTCGGGATGCCACGGGCCGGTGGTTTTCTTCGGCTTCTGTGGTGGCAGCTCGTGTTGAAACGGATTCGCGCCCGCACCGTATTCGCTGACGCAAAAACCGCCGTGCCGGCTCGTATAGCGCAGGCTATCGAGCAGCGGCCCGCAATCGGCCGGCGTGCCGAAATACCAGCCGGGATATTTGTTCCAGCCGAGCAGGTCGGGAATTTTCGGCATCTGCGGCCACTTGAGATGATCGCTGGCGGCGATGGTCGGGCGCGTCGGGTCTTCGCCGTTGGCGATGATTTTCAAATCCTCCAAAAGCCGGTGCGGATCGCTCGTGGTCGGCTGGATTTCGTTGTAAAGGCTCCAGGCAAAAATCGCCGGGTGATTGAAATTTTGCCGGATCAAATCGAGCAGTTGATTGCGCGAAGTCTCGGCGAATTCCGGGCCGGCCGTGATGTCGTTGACCTGCGGAATTTCCGCCCAGACGAGCAAACCGGCCTTGTCACAAAGCGAATAAAAATGATCGCTTTGCTGATAATGCGAACAGCGGACGGCGTTCGCGCCGAGTTCGCAAATTAAATTCACATCGCGCTCGTGGTCGGCATTGCTCAAGGCCCAGCCTTTGTCCCAGACATCCTGATGCCGGCAGACGCCGCGAATCCGATACGGCTCGCCGTTTAGAAAAAATCCATTATCCGGGTCCACACGATAAAAGCGCAGGCCAAGCGGCTGTTCGATGGCATCGCAAACCTCGCCGTTGGTCGTATGCAATTCGGCGACGGCGCGGTAGAGATACGGATCGGAGCGACCGTTCCAGAGATGCGGATGTTTTAGCGTGAGTTGAAGATGAAATGGCGGTGTGACCCGACCGGGAATCGCGATCGCTTGCGACTCCGTCGCAACAACATTTCCATTCGCGTCGAGAATTTTAACGACCAGAAGTCGCGACTGATTGCTTTTTGTGCCGTTGGAAATTTCCCCCGTGAAATCAATTAACGCCGAGCTTCTGGAAACTTGCGTCTGCTGCCAGAACACACCTGGCGACGCGTGATCCAGCGGCGTGAAACAAACTTCATCGGTCTCCAGCAGATGCGCCTGGCGATACAAACCGCCGAAAACGCAAAAATCTCCGGCCAGCGGCGCGATGTCCGGCTTCTTGGCGTTACTGACGCGCACGGCGAGGTGGTTTGCGCCACCGTTATTTAGCATGTCGGTGATTTCATAAGCGAACGCGCCGAAGCCGCCGCGATGCTCACCCAGTATGTGGCCATTGAAAAAAACGTCCGCGACCGTGGCCGCCGAGTCGAAGCGGAGAAAATAGCGCTTGCCCGTTGCCGGCGTGATGTCCAACGCGCGGCGATACCAACCCGGCCCACGATAATACTTGTTCGTCACCTGCGCCTCTTCCCAGCCCCAGCAATGCGGCAGGGAAATCTTTTGCCAGCCCGCGTCGGAAAATTTTTCTTCGACCGCGTTCGTCTCATCGCCTTTTTGAAAACACCAGTCGTTGATCAAGGGCAGGGTTTCGCGTGCCGAAGCACCATTGATCAGCAGCCCCAAAGCCGGCACCAAAGCCAACAGTATTCGACGTTGCAAGCAAAGTTTAGCGGGCATGAATCAGATCAGGAGTTGAGTTTTGAAATGAAGCAAATTTTGCCCGTCCCACATCCATCACACCGCTAATTAGATTTTTCCATGGATCAATTGTTTGCCCATGCGCCGCAAAAGCATACAAGCCGACAACGGCGGAAAGTAGGCAAATGATTTTCATGATGGATTCAGCCCGGCATTTTACCTGCGCCGGCGCAAACCGCCACCCCCGCAAATGCGGGAATGAAACTGCCTGCCAGCCCACGTCCATGAGTTCCGTGGCAGCCGCGCTGGTCTGGTCACTTTTTTTTAAACGCCAAGCATTGGTCAGTGACAGGTTTTCACGTGCCGAAGCACAATCGGCAAGCAGCACCAAAGCCGGCACCAAAGCCAACAGGATTCGACGTTGCAAGCAACCCGTAGATGTAGAAAGAATCGGCCCAAGCTTTAAGTAAATTCATGGCCATTGTTCTCCATCCATCAAGGCAGCAGTTGAATATAATAAAACCTCCGATTGAAATTGGTTGCCGTAGGATCAATCAGGCGGAAGGGCGATATTGGCGGGTTCGTTTGCTGGAGCAACTGCCAGTTAATCAAGTTGGTGGAGGCGTAAAGCCCATAATCTGGTCCCAGATCGCCAGAAACGGTAATGCCAAAGATGCCATTGCTTAGGTTTGGCGAAGTTAGGATCGGCGTGCCGGGCCGCAGGACGAATACACTAAAACTTTGCGTTGCGGACAAGTTGGGGGCGCCATTGTCCGTCACGATCAGCGAAATGAAATTTGTCGAGGGTGACTGTGCAATCAGGGGACGCCAGCTGAAAAGACCGCTCGCAGAATTGAGCTGTGCGTTCGTGGGCGCATTGGGCGAACTCCAGGTCAACGTCTGCACCGGCACGTCCGGGTCGGTGGCCGAGTTGGTGACAATCAATGTTTGTCCGGCAATAAGGGTGCGGTTGGAGATGCCCGCGGCGACGGGCGAGTGATTCGTCGGCGTGATGGTTCCGGTCGCCAGAAAATCATCCACCCAGACACTCTGCCCGCTGGTGTTCACGCCGCTGGCGTTGATGCGAAAGGCGAAGTTTGGGTTGAAAAACATCTGGTTAGTGCCGGCGTTCGGGCGGCTGTCCACAAATTGCAGCCAGACATCCTGCCGCTCATCGTAGCTCCACGCTTGGCCGCTGGAATAATACTGGTCGCGGCTGATCTCACGGATGGTCACCCAGCCGGTGGGCGAGTAATACTGAACCGTCAAATTCTGGGCATCCACCACGTTGTGCAGTTTGTAATAAAAGCTCACCCGCAGGCTGTCCAGCCCGCTGGTATCAAGCCGGGTGATTAAATTGCTGTTACCCGTGCCATTCGCGATGCTGGCGTAAGCGCAGGAGTTGGAAGAGTAGCTGGTGGCCGAGGTCAGCGTCCATTTGCTGCCATTGGTCCAGGATTCCCCCCAGACCGATTGCTTGCCGGTTTCAAAATTATCCTGCAACAACGTCACTGGCTGGCCGACGGCGTTTTGATAGCGATAGTTGAACCGGCGGTCGGGCGCACTGTCGCCGTTCACGCCGAAATCGGCAATGTCATTGGTCTGAAAATTATCCGCCCAGTGAAAATCAAACGTCATGGGATCGGTCGGCTCACCCAGCGAAGATCGCGGGACGGCCAGCATAATTTGGTTGCCGGTGACCTTATAGGCAATGTCACTGCGCACGGTAGTCCAGTTCCAATTCGTCGTGGTGTTCTGGCTCAAGGAAGTCGTTGATCCGGTGCGCGGGCCGAGGTTCACGGCAAAGTCGTAGCCTTCCCAGCCGGTCAAATGATTTTGGTCGGTATCAATGAACAGCACCATCCAATTGGAGCCGGTGTAGCTCGTGAGGTTGGAATTGCACTGGGCCATGAAATAACAGTTCGTCGCATCGCGCGCAACTTTCAGCGCGGTAAAATCGTTGCGGCCGGTGAAGTTGGTGTAGGTGCCAGCCTGCGAAACGGACGAAGCATAGTTGCGCCAGACCGTGTCATTGGCCGCGTCGCAGTAGGCCGGACTGACATTCGACCATTGCGCTAAGCTGCCCGCAAGATTGATGGCTTGCGGGAAGCTGGCAATGGGAACCGGCCGCACGCCTTTGCGCAACCGGTTCATGCCGGCCATTTGGAAATAATAATTGTCCGTATGCCCGCCCTTCATCGGTTCGATGTCGCGGCTGTATTCCTCGGTGTATTCGTCAACAAAGTAATAACCGTTGACGGGGCAGCAATCCGCGAGCAAGGCCGTGTAACAGTAAGTGGGCGCGGCAAACGAACCGGCGATCCATTCGTTCCAGCCGGTGACGAACAAAAATTGCGGGTCGTATTTCAGGCCGTAGTTGATCTGTTCAGCGAAGAACAACCCCTTGTCCTGCGTGCGGGCGATGGCCAGGTGATGGTTGTCGTAATCCGGCTGGACGTGGTTCGTAAAACTGCGCCCGATGTTGCCATTCGCCCAACCGCCACAGGTCACCGGCATCTGCTCGGGAAGGTCCGCGCGCGTGTCGTAGCCCGGGTTTTGAGGCGTGCTGGAATCAATCCACTGCCATTCGTCCTGATGCGTGCCGATATCAGCCCACGAGGTGCGCCAGGTAAAAAAGTTTTGCACGGTGGAGGAAGGCACCGGGTCACTGCCGCCGCTGCC
>Ga0114951_10002708_pt1 | contig 19579 bp, 17 predicted proteins | sample AM7aDNAmetaG_FD_88677 | JGI IMG/M metagenome (GOLD analysis project Ga0114951, IMG submission 88677) | Freshwater microbial communities from Finland to study Microbial Dark Matter (Phase II) - AM7a DNA metaG | ecosystem: Environmental > Aquatic > Freshwater > Lake | place: Finland: Lake Alinen...
AGCTTCGAGCGGAAAGGCAGGTAACCCGCGGAGCCCTATCTGTAGATAAGGCGACAAGGGGTACACGCGTTTACGCCGAAGATCATAGGCGCAGTAGGTATGTTCCTAACGGATAGGCTCTTAGATGGATGATGAATTCTCGATAAGAGGTACGAACACGAAGCCTGGAAAACGCTCGATGTAGAAATCGTCCTCGCCCCGCTTTTCGATGTAAGCGAGCGAGTTGTATATCGGAAGGACCATTTTCCCTCCGAGAGCAAGTTGTTTCTTGTACACTTCCGGAATTTCCTCAGTCGATGCGGAAACAAGAATCCGATCATACGGAGCTCCTTCCGGATACCCCTGACTCCCGTCTCCGAGGACACATTTCACCCGACCCAGACTGATGAACCCGAACTTGTCTATGTTTTTTTTCGCGAAATCGTGCAGTTCGGGAATACGCTCGATCGCGATGACCGACCCGTTCTCCCCGACCGCGGACGCGATAAGTGCCGACGACCATCCGGAGCCACTCCCTACGTCGAGCACTTTCTGCCCCGGCTTGAGATCGAGCAGCTCCAACATGACCGCCACGGTCAGTGGCTGAGATATCGTCTGTCCATATCCGATCGGGAGCGGGATATTCGTTTCCGCTTCGGAAACGAACTCATCGGGAACGAATTCCTCGCGACGAACACGACTGAACGCATCGATCAGTGAATCGGTCTTGAGATACCCCTGCATGATCAGCATGTTGATGAGACGACTCATAGAAGTGAAAAGTCAAAACGCAAAAGCTTGCCCCGTGATTTCGTTGTCGAAATTTTACAGGGCATGCCCCGTGGCCGAGTCGGCGAGGCTTTACGGGGGCGTAAGTAAAGAGATCCCCATGCCCGCCCGAGAAAATCGTAATCATTCACCGATGACTTGGACGATGACGTCGCGCTTGCGCGATCCATCGAATTCCACCGCGAAGACGGTCTGTCGATCCGCCAACAGGAGATGGCCGCGCTCCACGAGGGCAGTCTCGCTCGATCCGAGGATGAACGCCTTGCAATGAGAATGTCCGTTCGACCGACCGTCGGATTTCACGCTTTTCTGAAGCTCAAAGAGATCGTGCGAATACCGGTCATCTATCGGCGCGAGCCGATAGAGCACGCGCATGAAATCCTGCAAAAGCAACGGCTCGTTCTGATTGATCATCACACTCATGGTCGTATGCGGCGAGAAAATCGTCACCTGCCCCTCGCGCACGCCGGATTTCTCGACGACCTCGGCCACCTGATCCGTGATATTCACAAACTCGATCTGCGTCTTGGTCTCGAAATCGATACGTTGTCGAAAGATTTTCATATTCTTTTGTTATTGTTTTGATTGCTCCAGAAAAGGAACGGCCTCCGATACTACACGGTAGCGAGCGCCTCTTTCAGCTTGTCGACGGTTTGGATACCCGACAGTTCTTTCACAACCTTCCCTCCTTTGAAAATCTTGATGGTCGGCACCGACATGACGTCGTATGCTTCGGCGGTATCAGGATTCTCATCCACGTCGAGCTTACCGACCTTTGCATCCGTCACTTCGAGCGCAAGCTTGCCGATGATCGTCCCAAGCATCTGACATGGCCCGCACCACGGTGCGAAAAAGTCGACGAGTACCGGTACATCGCTCTTCAATACTTCGGACTCGAAATTCTTGTCAGTAAGCTTCAGTTCCATAGCGATCATCTGATACGAACCGGAAACGGACAACTACGAATCCGGCAACTGATTATGATTCCAGTATATCACAGATGTAAAAAGCCGAAAGTGGGCCCGGCCGGCCGACAGAGGTTCTCGACGACAAAAAACGGGCAACCAAATGGGCTACCCGCATATACGTATGTATACGTTTCCGATTCAGATGAAATCAGCCTGACGCTCCGTACCGTAAAGAGGGTAGACGAATTCCTCGGCTGGAATGCCCTCCGTTTCGTTGAAATCATCCTTCAACTCTCCGACTCCACGTTTCTGATACCCAGAGGAAAAGGCGCTCTCATTCTCAGAATTATCATGGTTCTCTTTCTGTTTGCGTTCCTCGGTCGTCGCGATCACCCACGCTCTCAATGCGCCCAGATCGCAACATACCATGTGATCCACATCCGTCCTGACCGACGGATACTGGTTACCGTACTCGAAGGCCAATCGTTTCGCTCTGCCGCGCCAATAGTACAGGATCCATTCCGACGGGATTCCGTCCAACAGCCGAAGTACGCAGAGTTCCAACAGACAAAGCCCCATCAACACCGCCAGCCATACTCCTCGGGGAGTTATGCTGATCATTTCAAGAAACGCTTTCTCGATGGGATTTGGGTTCACTATCGAGCCGAACATCCACCGTACGATCGAGAAAACGATCGAACAGACCGTCACCAGGAAAAGAAAACGCAACGACCTTAAGAACAGACCCCTGAAACAGTCGCTCTCCGAAAGGCATACCAGGGCCGAACGGAACGAGAATATCGGATATCCATCACGCATGATACCTCCTTGTTTTCACGTTATTAAAAGACAAAACTCTTGACCTCTTCATACCATGCGCGCCGTCGGACGTCAATATTCAGTGAGCCATCTACCAAATGGACGTAATATATTATGTGTATTTCGATGGAACAGTTATTCAATTAGAATAACATTCCAGAAAATATCCTAAATCTTAATTTTAGGATGAGAGTTGGGACGAACGGATTACGCTTATTTCTTCAATATCGCCAAGAACGCTTCGGATGGGATGGACACGCGGCCGAGTGATTCCATACGCTTCTTCCCCTTCTTCTGCTTCTCGAGGAGTTTCTTCTTGCGAGAAAAGTCGCCACCATAAAGCTTGGCCGTGACATCCTTGCGAAAGGCCGAGATGGTCGAACGTGCGATGACCTTGCCTCCGATGGTCGCCTGGATCGCCACGGCGAAGTTCTGTCGCGGAATGGCATCCTTGAGTTTGTCGGTCGTGCGTTTGCCCTCATCGAAGGCACGCGCTTTGGGTATCATCCGTGAGAATGCTTCGATCTTGTCGCCGGCGACCATGATATCGAGCTTGACCACGTCGCTTTCGCGATAGCCGATCGGTTCGTAGTTCATCGAGGCATAGCCGGCCGTCGCGCTCTTGAGCTCGTCGTGGAAGTTCACGATCACATCCATCATAGGCGCGTTGAAAACGAGCAACACGCGCTCCGCGTCGATATACTCGGTATTCTTGTATTCCGCCCGGATCGATTGCGACAGATTCATCACGTTGCCCAGGTATTCGCTCGGCACGACGATAGAGAGCTCGACATACGGCTCGAAGATTTTCTCGATACCCGCCGGGTCCGGCATATCCGACGGTGAATACATCGGTACCCGCATATCGACGCCACGAAGCTTCAGCTCATAGACGACCGACGGTGTGGTGATCGTCGGCTCCATGCCGAACTCGCGCCGGAGACGCTCCTGGATGATCTCCATGTGCAAAAGTCCGAGGAATCCGCACCGGAATCCACGGCCGAGTGCCTGATTGGATTCCGGCTCGAATACGAATGCGGCATCGTTGAGTCGGAGCTTGTCGAGCCCGTCACGCATGATACCGTACTCGTCGCCCTCCACGGGATAAAAGCTCGCATAGACGACCGGCTTCATCTCGCGGTATCCCGGCAACGCTTCCATCTTGAGCGTCTCGCGTTCGCGTGGCTTGAGCGTCACCGTATCACCGACCCGGCAGTATGCCACTTCTTTGAGCCCGGTCGCGATGTATCCGATATCGCCCGCGGACAATTCCTTCCCGGGTACGAGTTGCGGATGGAAGGTCCCGACCTCGATAGCGAGACTCTCCTGCCCGGTACCGATCATGTGAAGTGCCGTATCACGACCAACCTTCCCGTCCACGAGCCGCACGTATGCGACGACTCCCTTGTAGGTATCGTAAACGGAATCGAAAATGAGCGCGCGAAGCGGTTTCTCCGAATCGCCAGACGGCGCCGGCACCTGCTCGACGATCCGATCGAGGATCTCGCGTATACCGATCCCCGTCTTGCCGGATGCGAGCAAAATATCGTCCTCGTCACAGCCGAGGATATGGACGATCTCTTTCTTGGTCTTGTCCACCTGCGCGTTCGGCAGGTCGATCTTGTTCACGACCGGGATGATCTCGAGTCCCTGTTCGACCGCGAGATAGAGATTTGCCAGCGTCTGCGCCTGTACGCCCTTGGTCGCATCGACGAGGAGCACCGCACCCTCGACGGCCGCGAGCGAGCGCGATACCTCGTAATGGAAGTCCACATGCCCCGGCGTGTCGATCAGGTTCAGGATATAATCGGTATCGGACTGGCTTTCAAGGATCCCCGGCTGCCCACTGTCCGTCGTCTGTCTTAAGTTGTCAGTTGTCAGTTGGGCACGATACCTCATCCGCACCGGCTGGAGCTTGATCGTGATACCGCGCTCTCGTTCGAGGTCCATCTGATCAAGGAGCTGTTCCTTCATCTTGCGATCCTCCACCGTGTGTGTAAATTCGATAAGCCGATCGGCCAGGGTCGATTTCCCGTGGTCGATATGCGCGATGATGCAAAAGTTACGTATGAAACGCTGGTCCATAGTTCACAAACTGACAACTTACAACTGACAACTGACCACATAACCCGAGAACCGATCGATTATCTGATACTGTCATGAATAACCAGGATACCCTTAGAAAAGCAATAAATCAAGGCATTCCTACCATACAAGTCATTTTACACGATTCCGCCGTTTTCTTCCATAAATAAAAGCGCGGATGATTTCCGCGCTTGGTACGAACTTTTTGAAGCATCCTACTTTTTCCACCAGTCATCTCCGTCGTCTTCGCCTTCCCTGTCGTCTTCAGGCAATCCGGCCAACCTATTCAGGGTCCTGATTATCATTTCGATATCAAAATTCTTGGCCAAGTCCTTGCTGTCGTCCAAGAAAACATCTCCGTCATACAGATCACCCATGGTGACCTTCAATACATCAGCGATATCTTTTATCTTTCTTACCGACGGATAGAGTTTCTTTTCCTCGATGCGTCGGATGAATTCCACAGAGACTTTCACCCTCTCCGCCAATTCATCTTGGGAGAGAAAAATCGCCTCACGGTACTCCTGAATATTCTTTCCGAGTGTGCGGTTACAACCTTTTGATTTTTGGTCCGCCATCCCAATCCTCCATTTTAAAATCAATTGCAAAATGTCTGTCAATTATTCACTCGCTCTTTCGGCTTCTAACCCCAGTTTTTCGAGGCCGGAAAGCAGATTCGCCAAGTCATACTTGAGGGCCAATTCCTTCAGCTCCTCGTACATTTGATCGCCTTTGATCAATTCCCCGACGTCCGTCTTCAGTACATCGACGAACTTGGAGAGGATTTTCATGGTCGGATACAGCTTTTTTTCTTCCATAAGAATGAGCTTATCCAACTCGATACCGACTGCGGTTGCCAGTTCTTCCCGCGTGATATTTTTCGCCGATCTGACACTCGACAGATTGTCTCCGAAGGTTTTAATTTGTTCCATGCTACCGTCTCCTGCAAAGATGAATTCGCGCAAAATGCGCCAATATTGGATAGATATCTGTTATTAAATTACCGCATTTCAAACATGCGCAGATTAACAACTCCCCCCGCATTCGTCAACCTCCAGCGAAACCAGGCAGGCATCATCTGATTATATACCATGGTAAGACTGTCGGATGATTGTGTTTCAGATTTCGTATCTTACGGATAATAAAAGCGCGAACAATGTCCGCGCTGTTGTCTTTTCTCGAAAGTGGTTCCGGTCCTACTTTCCGGTGAGTTCGTTTTCCGATTTCGGACCGAGCAATGCCTGTTTCAGTATGAAATGACTCACCGCCCCGTCGGCTCCGAATACTCGAGTAAACAAATCGAGCTCTTCCAGGTCCTCTCGAGTACAAAGCTCCATCAACTTCCGCATGGTACTCTCATACTGATCGCCGTGAAACAGTTCCACACACGAGACCTCGAGCACATCCGCGATACTGAATATTACCGTGAAAGACGGAAAAGTGCCATTTTCCAGCTCCAATAATTCTTCCGCCGTCAGTCCGACCTGCTCAGAAAAATCAGGAACGGTATACCCCTTTGTTTCCCGAAGACTCCTGATATTCTCCCCGAATGTCGTCTTCTGCCACGTCTTCCCGTCAATACTTGGCATAACACCTCCATATTTAGTTGTTTCTGTAACAGTGTTCCGAAAGATTCGAAATTGAACGAATTGTTAACGATTCCCTTCCTCTTCTTTTCTGAACTAAAACATATCGGTCCAGAAATGTCAAAGCAAACGAGTTTCCATTGACCAACTTCGACCATTGAAGCGGTATTTCCGGCTCCCGTTCCCATTCTTATTTTGCCTTTCGCATTCCGCAATTCGACATTCGCAATTCCGCCGTCTACCATTCCCCTTTCTCCGGATGACCCTCGACCGCGGTGACGACTTCGGGATTGCGACGCACCTTGGAAAAAATAAACTTCCACAATGAACGAAGCTCGCTTATCTTGAACCAGTTACAGAAAAGAAGAAACGTCCCGAATCCGAGAAGGGTCCCGAAACCGAGCTGAAGGAACACCTTGAGGAAGGTGTCGAGTGGCGACATCGTAAAAAACGAGAACAGTGTCTTGGAAAGCTGGGCGACGATGCCCGCGAGGATCGCCGACAGGAAGATGAGCGCGTTCTCACGGAAGAATTGCGAATCGTCCCATTCCTCTATCTTCTTGCGGAGGGCGAGGAGGAGAAACAGAAAATTCGCTACGCTCCCAAGAGAGAACGCCATCGCGAGCGCGTCGGTGCCGTATCGTGGTAAGAGGAATATCGCCGACCCGACATAGACGGTCTCGCCGAGGATCGCGTAGAAAAAGGGAGTCTTCGAATCCTGTATCGCGTAGAATGCCCGTGCGAACAGCGGGATGAGTGCCTGTGCGAAGAGACTGACGGAAAGCCATCCGAGCACACCGAACGTCGATATCGTATCGTTCCAGTCGAACCGCCCACTTCCTAAGACGATACGGACGACCTGCGCCCGGAAAACGATGAAGAGCATGGCGACCGGGACGACGAAAAAGAGGATGCGTCTCGTCGTGCGCGCGAGCGTCTCGAAAAATTCCCCATCGCGCTTCTCCGAAGCCGAGAACGAAAGCGTCGGAAAAGCCGCGAGCGAGAACGAAACCGCGAAAAGTCCGATCGGGATCGCTTCGATATTCGAAGCGAGCGTGAAGATCGCGAGACTCCCGGACGCGAGCATGGAGGCGAAGACCGTCGTCAGGAACAGGCTCAGCTGGTTCGCCGCGATACCGAGGGTGCGCGGGATCATGAGCATCACGACGCGACGGACCGGTCCATCGAACCGAAGCGGGTGGCGAAAAAGTGCGGGAAAGAATTTACGACTCCGTACCGACGGGATCTGCACCGTCATATGCAACAATGCGCCGAGTGCGACGCCCCATGCGAGCCCGGAAAGACCGAATACCGGCACCAGAAGCGTTATACCGACGATGATACCCACATTGTAGATGATCGGTGCGAGCGAATAGGCGGTGAAACAACGGAAGGTCAGAAGCATCCCACCGAAAACCGCGCTGGCCCCGAGAAAAAGCGGCGAAAGCAACATGATACGGGTCAGCTCGACGGTCAGGGCCCGCTTCTCATCGGAGAATCCAGGCGCAAGCACCGTGACGATAGCCGGCGCCGCGATAATCGCGACGATCGAGACCGCACCGAGCACAAGCAGTATCCATTCCAATACCCCGGCCGCCAAGTCGAGCGCTTCCTTTTTTTTCTCCTTCGAAATGAATTCCGTGAAGACCGGGACGAACGCCGCTGAAAGCGCGCCCATCACGAGCAGGTTGTAAAGCGTGTCCGGGATACGGAAGGCGGCATAGTACGCGTCGAGCGTATCGCCCGCGCCGAAATGACCGGCGAGCAACCGGTCGCGGACGAACCCGAGCAACCGGCTCGCGATGCCGGCCGCCGCGATGACGAACGCCGCGCCACCGACCGTTTCCGACTGGATATTGGCCAGGTTCCGCAGATCGGAAATTTTCTTGCTGAAGAAGGACATCATAGGGTTCGTTATTTCATGGAAAGTACCGCGCCATAATACGCATCCGTCGAGAGGGTCGCATCAAACGAGAATCCCTGTTGATTCCGTTTCAGCCCGTCGGAATTCCAATCGGTATTGAACCGATTGGGGAACGAGAACTGCGAATGAAGCACACTTCCAGGTGAGCCTGATTGTTTCTGGAAAAGAACGGAATAGGAAGCCGGCGTCGCAGGCTGTGGAGAAACTTTGAACGGGAGCTTGTACGTATATTCGACGGTCACGCTCTCTCCCGGACTCACATACACCCAGTTCCCGAACACGGTCTTTCCGGTCTCTTCCGAGATGCGTGTGCCACCGGGGTCGACCGTCGTCGTCGACTCTTCCTTCATCACGTCGTCGTCGCGTTTGAATCCGAGCGCGGCATAATCAAGCGGGGCTTTCGGGAATTCATACGTCTGTCCCGATGCCGAGACAAGCTCCGAACCCTTCGGGACATATACGCGCATATAGTCGGAATTCACCTTGTTGAACCAGTCATACGGCGTGTTCCCACCGGTATGTTTCCTGGTTATGCGCACAGTATCGAGGACGGACCCATCCGACTGTACGACAGCCTGGTGTTCGATCGTCTCTTTGATCACGGCATCGGTCTTGTATCCGTTGAGATTGGTATGGACCACGCTCAGGTAATCGCGGGGCGTTTCGAGCATCCTCCCCGACCAACCCGCCTGATCGACGAGTTTTTCCACATCCGCATTCCGGGAATAGAGCAGGATGTCTTTCTCATTGAGCGCTTGGGAGAAGGTGGTAACGACCGAAACCACGGAAGAGGCGCTCCGGGTCGAGAAGAGTCGCTCAAGCAGGATCGGTGCGAGATCGGAAAGAATCTTCTTCGGCTGATTCAACGTATGGTCATACTTTTCCTCGACCTCCGATTGGATGACCTGGGAGAAATTGTCCGTATCTATGGTCACTCCGTAGTCCTGCATATCGATGGGGCCGGTCAATTTGAGCATGTCCCGGATCACGTTCGGCGTCAGCGTGACGACACCGTCCACGGTCGGACCTCCGGTCTTCTCATAGAAGAACATCGCCTTCTCCGCCGAAGTCGGAAAGTCTGGCCACCAGTTACTGTCGTGCAGACTCCATCCCGCGCTCACCTTCTGGATCGGAGCCGGGGGGACGATATTCTCCTTGAGTTGTCCGTCAGGATTGAAGATTCCGTCGACAAAAAGTTTTCCGACATGTCCATTGTCAACTTTGAGTAATCCGTAGCTCCCGATGAATCCCCCGGTCGGTCGGAGCTCGGCATTGTTCTGGAACAAGAAAAGGTAGAGGCGTGGCCCATTCGCCCCCAGCAGTTCCCGGACGAGATGGGAATTCCCGTTGAAGCCGTCGAGCGCGGCTGAAATGACGGGTAGCTTCTCGCGGATGGAAAGAAAGGTCGCGCGTTTGTCCTCCGGCACATCCTCGGGACGAACCCGGTCGAACGCGACCTTCGCCGCCGAGACCTCGCCAGCCGCGGTCGACGAGCCCCGTTCCGCTTGGTCGATGAGGTCGAGGAACGATATCTTGCCGGTTTTGACGGCATCGGTCGGTGAAGCGGGTAAGAGTTCGAGCACACCACTCATGGCGACTCCTGCGGCGGAAAGGTGCTTCGCACCCTCAAGCAGTCCCTGGTCGGAAGAGACCGAGGACAGTCCCGGAACGAATCGTGCCGCCTTCGCCAATTCATTGCCCACGATACCGAGTGAATCGGACGCTTTGGAAAAGGTTTTGTATGCGTCGGAAAAATTCTTCGACGAGCCCGAGAAATTGGCACTCGTGAGATCGCTCATCGCCCGGGATGCGAGCGAGGCACCTTCGATACTCGCCCCGAGCACTTCACCCTTGATGACCGTCAGACGATACATCCCGAAGGCTCCGCTACCGAATACGAGCACGGCAAGAAAGACAATCGATGCCCTGCGAACGAACAGTTCCGAGATCAGTACCGAGTCGAAATGGAAACGTGCCGTGTTCAAAACCGGAAATCTCACATCTTGGAAAGTGTTGCGAACGGCCGAAAGCCGACGCGACAGCTTTTCCTTCGTCACTGAAAAAAAACTCGGTTTTTCTTCCTGCCCAGGCTCCGCCCATGATTCGGATGTCAGGGAAGAAAACCGATTGGCGACATGCTCGTCGGATATCGTATCCCACGCTTCCTCGGATATTTCTTGGGTCGTGCGTACAGGATGCTGGTCGATATCGGCATGAAAGAATGGTCGATAGATCCGACTCGAGGTGATGATTCTCCGCACCGGTACAGACTCTCCGACCACAGACTCGGGATATGTATCGATGTCCGGCGCCGATATAGGATCGGTGTTCACGGTCACACTGCTTGTGTTGCGAAGCGAACCGACCGAACCGATTTTCTCCCAATCCAAACTTCCCGACCGGTCAATCGGCCGGACATCGAACATCTGAGGAATGATATTTTTTCTCGATTTCGGTATTGTCATGTGCGACGATCCTATTCCGAATCAGCCGTCAATCAAGACGTTTTCTTCCATACGCCAGACGGTACGTGTCATACGTCCTCTCGACCGTCTCATCCCATTGAAACATCGAGGCACGTTCCTTCCCAGCCCGTGACAATCTCACAACCAGACTAGCATCGCCGAGAACGTTCCCCACCTTTTCAGCAAGATCATCCGGATCATCCGGATCGAAGTAAAGTGCGGCATCGCCAAGAATTTCCGGTAACGATCCCCGCTTTGCCGCGATGACCGGGATGCCGAAGCGCATCGCCTCGAGCGGAGGAAGTCCGAACCCCTCATAGAGCGAAGGAAACACATATCCCGTAGCGTCGCGATACAGTTCACCGAGTTCGTGATCCGGCACAAATCCGGTGAACACAATGTTTTGCATCCCAGCTAAAGTCGATTCGTCTTGGAGTCGCTCATAGAAATGGTCTTCTTTCCCGACCAACACGAACATAACTTCCTGGAACCGCGCCGCAAGCGGAATAAACGCCGCGAGATTCTTGTGCGGATAAGCGTTCCCCACATAGAGGAAGTATGGTGCCAGTATACCATGTCCGACCGATATATCCGAGTTCCCACGAACGTCGCTCTCCGTCTCAAAATCACATCCTTCATACGTGACGACCGTTTTCCCGACCGCAGTCGGAAACGCCGTGAGAATGTCTCGTTCGGTGAATCGTGAAACGGTCAGGATGACCTTCGCCCGCCGTATCGCCGTAGCGATGACCAGCCGATAAGCGAGGTATTTCATCTTATAGGTCAATCGACTCCTCGTCGTATTCCGGACGGTCGGAAACCGGAGCAAGATAAGATCATGAATAGTCACGACGAACGGCCTTTCGTAGAGAATCGGGACATTGAAGTGTGGGAAGTGCATCACATCGAGTCGATATTTCCGAAGGAGAAAGGGGAAGAATATCTGTTCCGAAATGGAATACCACGGGTAATCGGCAAGCACCTTCCGAAATCGTGGGTTGCCAGGGACATACACGTCGAAGTTTTCCTTCCTGAGGAACACGAAAAACTCGTCGTCCGGATCGGCGACCCGTTCGAGATACCCGACGAGTTTTTCCGTGTAACGCCCCAGACCCTTCCCGACGGGTCCATAAAAGCGCGCATCGATACCGATTCTCATTTTTTTTCCGCTTTCACTTTTTGGTTCTCCGAAAACACACTACCGTGACGCTCCAGGAAGAATAGGACGAGCGCCTGCGTGGCAAGCGCCTCGAGCAGTCCTGGGTCTTCTATCCGGTTTACGACCTTCGGAAACAGAAGGAATGCGACGTACGGCCCGATCGTTCCGGGCGAACGGACGATGACGCATCCATTCTCTTCGGATAGTTTCTTTCCCGAAGAGACCAGCCGTTCGATCGGAATCGCGATGCACTCCGACACCTTCCCATTGCGAATCTCCTTTTCTATCGTTCCTTGCGCGGTATCGACGATGCGGATCAGGAATGCCGCCGACTTGCAGGACATGAGGACCGATCGCTCGAACGTCCGGTATACCTTCTTCGTCTCGCCACGACGAAAATGCCCGGCCGCTTCCGGCAAGGAAAGGACGAGTCCTTTCACGAGATCAAGCTTCCTATTCGTCTCACCGATATACGAGTACGATTCCGAAAGGTCCTTGGTGATGTCGGATTTCTCCCGTTGCAGACGGAGTTTCTCCCTGACCTGACGAAGGAGGGATTTTTCTTTCAGGAAAAAAATCATGAATCCCATCCATCCGAGCAGGAAAATGATGATGGTTTCTGCCAACTCCTCGGGTATTCCGAACACGCTCCCCGAAATAGTCAGCGGAGTGGCGGATGCGATCGTGAAGAGTATGAAGAATATCCAGTACATTGCTGGTTATGAAAGCGGGAGTTGTTTCAGATATGCCTTGAGCCGGTCACCGATCTCGGGATGCTTAAGCCCGTAGTGGATGGTCGCCTTGAGGAAGTTGAACTTGTCGCCCGTATCGAGCCATTCCCCTTCGAGCATGCGTGCGTGGATCGGCAAGCCCTTCTCGAGCATGATATCGAAAGCGTCCGCGAGACGGATCTCTCCGGACTTCCCGGTTTCAATATGGGAAAGCACATCGAACACCTCTCGGGTGATGATATATTTCCCGACCGCGACGGCCCGGCTCGGTGCCTCTTCCGGCGTCGGCTTTTCGACCATTTTGGTCACGAGGATATCGTGCTTGCCGACCGAATCGCCTGCAACCACCCCGAATTTCGATACGTCTTCGAGAGCCACTTCCGCCGCACCGATGATCGGTGTGCGGTACTGTTCATACGCCTCGATGACCTGCCTGGCTGCCGGCACGGCACTGTCATAGAGGCAGTCACCGAAGAAAACCAGTACCGGCTCGTCGTCGTCCACGAGGTGTGCGGCCTGCAACAGCGCATGTCCATCTCCTTTTGGAGACGACTGGCGCACATACGAGAATTTCGCCAGTCCGGAAATCGCACGGACCTGCTCCAGCAAATCGTGCTTGTTCTTTTCGACAAGGGTATCCTCGAGCTCGTAGGAAACGTCGAAATGATCCTCGATCGCCCGCTTGCCCCGACCAGTCACGAAAATGATTTCTTCGATACCGGATGCGACGGCTTCCTCGGCGAGGTACTGCACTACCGGTTTATCCACGACCGGCAACATCTCCTTCGGTTGTGCTTTCGTGGCCGGCAGGAACCGCGTCCCGAATCCCGCGACGAGAAACACCGCCTTTTTGATCTTCATGGGTCCCTTGCTCATAACGGAATGATTAACGGATAATAAGCGACGGATACCAAGGGTACGATCGGACACTCGTCCACGTTCATGTCATCACATATACAGTATACCATTTCGGAAATACCCATGAAAGGGTTATTTCTGGAGCGACAGAAGTCTCTTAGATTCCGCATTAAACTCGGCGATCGCTTCATTTACGATCGGATGGAACCGACTTCGGAAATCCTTTTCCTTCACACAGACCGATGCCTTAAGAAGCGAATCATGTGTCCCCGCATCGAAATACTCCCCCGTTATCGTGCGTACATCGAGTTCACCACGTTCAAGGTATGCCCGATGCATATCAACGATCTCGAGCTCACCACGCTCCGACGGCTTCACGGCCCTTGCTCTTTCCGTTGCCTTCCCGTCATAGATATAGATGCCGGGAATGGCGAAATTACTTTTCGGCTGCGATGGTTTTTCTTCTATCGAAAGGACCTTGCCGGTCGCTTCATCGAATTCGACGACTCCGTAGCGCTCGGGATCCGGAACTTCTTTGGCGAACACCCGTCCACCGGACACGAAACTCCCGATCGCCTCGGAAAAATCGTCCTCAAAGATGTTGTCACCGAGAATCAAGGTCGAGGACCCGCCATCAAGGAAGTCCTCGCCGAGAATGAACGCCTCAGGCAAACCACTCGGTCGCTTCTGCACCACGAACGATATATTCACGCCGTGCCCATGAAACATGGACCCGAGCAGGTTCAGGTAATTTCCGGAATAATCCGGCGAGATGATGATGAGGATGTCGCGGATCCCCGCCTGAATAAGCGTGTTGAGCGGATAGAAAATCATCGGCCGGTCATAAACCGGAAGTAACTGTTTGGAGAGGACCGACGTGAGCGGGAGGAGTCGCGTACCGGTCCCTCCGGCGAGAATGATACCTTTCATACGATATTCATTGCGAATTACGGAATGCGAAATCAAAAAAATTATCGATAGATCGGGAATGCTTTGCAGAGCGTCTTCACTTCCTTGCGGATGGCGCCGAGGGCGCGTTTCTTGCCACCGGAACGGAGCGCCCGGTCTATCCAGCCGGCGATCTGCCGCATCTCACCTTCCTTCATACCGCGTGTGGTCACGGCCGGCACACCGATACGGATGCCCGACGGATCGAGCGGCCCGCGGGGATCGTCCGGCAGGACATTCTTGTTGATCGAGATACCGGACAGGTCGAGCCACGCCTGTGCGTCCTTTCCGGACACGCCACGACTCTTCACCGTATCGATGAGGAGCATGTGGTTCTCGGTCTTGCCGAAGACGATCGCATAGCCGAGCGAGACGAATTCCGCCTCGAGCGCTTTGGCATTTTCGAGTATCTGATGCGCATAGATCTTGAATTCCGGTCGGAGTGCCTCACCGAACGCCACTGCCTTGGCGAGCACCATGTGCATGTGCGGACCACCTTGCACACCCGGAAACACCGCCTTATCGATCGCTTTCGCGAACGGCTCCTTACACAGAATCAATCCCCCGCGCGGACCACGGAGCGTCTTGTGCGTCGTGGCCGTGACGATATCGAAATATGGCACCGGACTCGGGAGCGCCTCTCCGGCGATCATCCCCGCGATATGTGCCATGTCCATCATCGAGATCGCACCGACTTTTTTCGCGATTGCGGTGAAGCGTTCATAATCGAGCTGGCGCGTATACGAAGAGAATCCCGCGAGCATGAGTTTCGGTTTTTCAGCGATAGCGAGCGCCTCGAGCGTGTCATAGTCGATCGTGCCGTCAGCCTCCGTCTGGTAACGGACGAAACGATACACCTTGGCCGGGAGCGTGACCGGATGTCCATGCGTCAGATGTCCTCCATGCGAGAGATCCATGCCGAGCACGGTATCACCCGGAGCGAGTACCGCCGCGTACGCCGCGAGATTGGCCGACGCACCCGAGAGCGGTTGCACGTTCGCATGCTCGGCACCGAAAAGCGTCTTCACCCGGTCGATAGCGAGCGTCTCAATGATGTCGGTATATTGCTGTCCGCCATAGTAACGATTCCCGGGATACCCTTCGGAATATTTGTTCGTGAAGACCGACCCGAGCGCGTCAAGCACCGCAGGCGAGACGGTGTTCTCCGACGCGATAAGCTCGAGTCCCTGCTCCTCGCGCTTCATCTCGCCACGGAGCGCGTCATACGCTGCCTTGTCGGATTCCTTGAGCGATCGATAGGTATTCATAGGTATTTCTTTATACAAATCATTCAAGTCTAACTATTTTCTATGACTCCTACAAACTGCCCGAAATTTTCCACTTCCTTGTAATTCACGGAAATCACCTCAAAATGCTTCTTTGCGGACGCGATTTTTGCCTGTTCCAAAGGACGAAGATTTGCCAAGTCTCCCTTGGTCTCGATGACGAAATACACCCTCTCTTGTGATTCTTCACCCTGCAAGTCCTTCTTCACCGTAACGATCGCCCAGTCCGGGTTATATCCTCCGACCGGCGTATCCACTTTAAACCAATTTGGCAGTTTTATAAACAGTTTGATACGTTCGTCATTATCAAGGTCGATGGCAAAATTCTTTTCAACTTCCGAATCATGCACTATCGCGTCATAAATGGAATTATTAACCCGATACACGGAGTCCTTATGACTGGGGATATTCTCGAATTGAGTCACGGAATATCGTTCTGGTACCAGTTCGTACCGGATCTGTTCGATATAATTTTTTGCAAGCTCTTTCTTGATGATACGCGCCGCTTCGAAACAGAATCTCTCGGGATTGTTTAGGAAAGCGACCGCGTTATCCGACTTTTCAAGAATATTCACGATAGTCTGTCGTGTCAGTTTCGTTTCGTTCTTTAAAAATTCGACGCAATCGACTTTTCGCTTCACTTGCCCAAGCGTATTTGCACTGTTTCCAAGCACCCGACCGACGACGCCTTCCTTTGCCACATCGACGCCGATACGATCAATCCTCATCTGAGGTTTGGACAAAGTAAGTTGGCGTATATCGATAGCGCACTTTTCAATCAGTCGCTCCGGGTTCACGTTCACCAGGAATCGTGTCTTTTTTGAGATACGCTCCCAAAGTGCGGAAAAGCTCTCATCATTTTCAAAACCCTTTTTCAATTTCGCAATGGCACGTTTCTTGGCATTCGGAGGTACTGGCGGTGCCGTATAAATCCCATCCTCGACAAACTCTCCCTGCAATTGCGAAACATATTCCGTATAGCTTTCGTTGGCAACCACAGAAAGGAGATTGACATGCGGAAGAAATATGCGCTCACCGCTCTGATTCACGCATAATCGCATTCCACGCCCAATCTCCTGGCGTTTTCGGATGGTCGCTATTGTTTCACGCAAGGTGCAAATATTGAAGATATTCGGATTATCCCATCCTTCCTTCAAAGCTGAATGGGAAAAGATAAACTCGGTCGGTTCATCAAAAGAAAGTAACCGTTCTTTGTCCTTCATGATCAACTCGTATGCCTCCTTGTTTTCCGCGATACTCGATTCCCGTTCCAAGTATTCATTTCCTTTCTTCGCAAAATATCCACTATGCGCCATATCAGCATCGAGACCGTCGAATCCATATTCACTCTTGAGACGATTAAATTCCACTGTGAATGTCTTCCGAATGAATCCCTCAATCTCGACATAGCGCGCAACCTTGTCAATGAAAAAAAGGGACAACACCTTGATACCCATCTCCCGCAATTTCGCCCGTTTTTCAAAATGCAAACGGATAGTCTGTTCGATCTGCTCGCGCATCAACGGTTCACGATGGTCTCCATCTCCTTCACCTTGTTTCACTTCGAAACCGTTACGAAAACGAATTTTCCCTGTGATTCCGTAATCAGGCGCGTCGGCATCGAGCGATTCCACGATATAGCCGGCATATACATCATTCCTCGTTTTCTTCGCCAAATCGTCTCCCGGGACAAGTAACAATTTTTTCTTTTTCAGATTCCCTTCCGCATCCTTCACAATCGCTTCCACCTTCGCCTTGAGTATTTTCTTCGCATCCACCGAAACAAGCGAAAGGGTCGGTCGCGAAATACCAGAGTCGTCGTCAGTGACGGAATAGACTTCTATTTTTTTGACCAGTCCCATCTGGTATGCGTCATACGGGGTCAACTGATACATCAGATTATGAAGCGTCCGATGTGTCGCGGAATAGCGGAGTCGGAACAGCGAATGGAATTGCCCGAGTTTTTCCTGCGTCGCCTCGCCTTCCATATTCTGCGGTTCGTCCAGAATAAGGATCGGATTAGTCTTTTGGATATATTGGATCGGTTGTTCCCCTTGCATCTGATCACGCTTTCCATACAAGACATTGGCGTCCTTGTTGAACGCGCCGACCGTCATCACCATCACATTGAGCGTGCTCGAATCAGCAAAATGTTTCACCTGAGAGATATCTTTGGAACGATACTCATAGAACCGATACGGGATATTGCCATACAACTCTGAAAAATGCTCCTTGGTCATCTTTAATGTCTTGATAACCCCTTCACGAATGGCTACCGACGGCACGAAAATGATGAATTTGTTCCACCCGTACCGCTTATTGAGTTCGAATATGGTACGGAGGTAGACATAGGTTTTGCCCGTTCCGGTCTCCATCTCGATCGAAAAATCAAAACTTTCACTCGTCGCATTTTTTATGCCATTTCGCTCTTGGATTGTTTTGACATTGGCAAAGACATCCTCGTCGGAAAGGCTGAAATGGTTCGGGTAGATGCCCAAAAGTCCGTCCGCGACGGCCGCACTCCCGGCGGAAACTTTTTCCTGACCTTCAAAAATATCGACGACGGAGTCGACAGCTTTCAACTGAAAATCCTGATTGGCATCAAACTTGAATTTCATATCGTCTTTAAATCGATATTCAAGCAAAGGTTCGCTTTGGCGGTGTCGTCAAGCGCGCTATCGAAACAGATGAAGGTTTTTCCCTTGTAGTCCGCGTCGGTCAAGGTCCGTACCACCTCATTGGCAATCGTCTTTTCAAGGCAGATCTGGAATTGTTTCTCTCCATCAGAGACCTTCCACACAATATTTCCGGCGATCGACGACTTTTCGACGGACGCATTAAGCGAAAATCCTTCCTTCACGATATTTTCATAGATCACGTCAAGCGTATTTACCTCATCAAAAAGCGAGACCTGCTTTGCCTTGGCAAGATATTCCCCGAACGCCTTCATATTTTCCGCTTCGGATTTTTCAGGATCGAACTCGAATTGATTTTCCGGATAATTCGATTCTCCCAATTTAAATACCTTGAATCCGTCATTCATCGGTTTCGGTTCATCGCCATACCCCGCTATCACCCTACGAATACGCTCTTTGGTTATCTCAGCAATCGTCGTAGGATTTCCGATTGATTTACAGAAATTATATCCGGCCACTTGCTCCTTGTTATTTTCATCTAACAGCTCCGGTAGTTGTACCACAATAAAATTTATCTTCTTTTCCCTATCCTGACTCAAATTAAGTACAGCATGAGCAGTTGTGCCCGAACCTCCAAAAAAATCCAAAACGATATCATCATCCTGAATATTCGAAAGTGAAATAAGATTCTCTATAAGTTCATTAGGCTTTGGATTATCAAATACATCCTTCACGCCAAAAATTTTAAATAATAAATTTGAGCCGTCCTGATTTGAACCGAATTGTTCATGGTTCCACCAGTTTGTCGCGCTTTGGCCTTCTTCCTCTCGTTCAGACTTAAAATATTTTTTTCTTGGAGAGCCTTTCCCTTTGTTTGGAAAAATAATTCGGCTATCATCTACGAGGCTTTTGAAAGTATTTTCCTCTCCCATCCATTCCTCATCATAAACATCACCCGTAGGTGTTGTGATGGTATATCTAGAACCCGATTGACCCGATCCGACCTTCCATGGCTTTGATGCCCAATCGCCACGGCTATCGTTATCCGGATTGGAAAAATGACCAGTTAACCCAACTTTACCAACACCAGATATTTTCAAAGCGACTGTATTTTTCGCATAAACCAAAATATGCTCTGCAACCAAGCCAATCATTTTTGTGGCATCGTTTGGCTGATTATGCCGACGTCTCCAATGAATATGTCCTTCAAAATTCTCTTCACCAAAAAGTTCATCCATTATTACCCGCAGATGATGAACTTCATTGTCCCCAATACTTATAGCAATCACGCCGTCGTCTCTCAAGAGATTCCATGCGAGTTTAAGCCGCGGGTACATCATCGAAAGCCAATCACTGTGAAATCGACCATTGGTTTCCTTGTTGGTTTGGAGTCGGTTTCCATCGGC
>Ga0114951_10002710_pt1 | contig 19563 bp, 25 predicted proteins | sample AM7aDNAmetaG_FD_88677 | JGI IMG/M metagenome (GOLD analysis project Ga0114951, IMG submission 88677) | Freshwater microbial communities from Finland to study Microbial Dark Matter (Phase II) - AM7a DNA metaG | ecosystem: Environmental > Aquatic > Freshwater > Lake | place: Finland: Lake Alinen...
CAAGCCTGCGGGGTATGTGACGACCTGTGCCACGCAGTTTGATCAGTGGGGTGTGCTTGCGCTTTTGCCGCCGAACCTTCGGCACTTGAAGCCGGTCGGACGCCTGGACAAGGAGACCCAGGGGCTTTTGGTCCTCACCAATGACGGCGAGTTGGCCCATCGCCTGGCCCATCCGAGTTTTGATGTGAACAAGACGTATCATGTCCGCGTCGTCCGCCGCATGCAGTTCCGCGAAAAGGACCGCCTGGAAAAGGGGGTCGTGATCGAGGATTTCAAGACCGCGCCCGCCCAGATCGCCAATCTCGTTTTTGACGGGGACTTCACCGAGTTCGACCTGACCATCCACGAAGGGCACAAGCATCAGGTCAGGCTTATGTGCCATGAGGTCGGGCACGAGGTGGTGCGCCTCACGCGCATCGCGCAGGGGCCCTTGAAGCTGGATGTGCTCAAGCCCGGGGCCTGGCGTCCGTTAACCGGGGAAGAACAGGCCCTGCTGCATGCCATCGGCCGAAGCCGCACCCTGCAGCCTGTCTTTTCGTCGCATTCCAGCCAGCGCCGGTATTCCGCCAACCGTGACTGGCGCAGTGGACAGCCTTCATCCGCGCCATCGTCCCGCGGGCGCGATGAGCGGACCGCGTCTTCCCCGTCGAGATCATTCAGGCCGAGGCCGGGCAGCGACAGGCCCGCGGCATCCAGGCCGGACGAGAGAAGGCCGTACAGTCCGCGGAGCGAGGGGAGCAAGCCGTACAGTTCGCGGCCGCAGGGGGAGCGTTCTTTCAGGCCAAGGCCAGATGGGGAGAGGGCTTCTGCTTCCAGGTCGCAAGCGCAGAGATCTTTCGGGTCAAAGCCATTTGTCAAGAAGGCCTACTCCGGTAAGCCGGCAGCAGCCCGGAGACCAGCCAAGCCATGATCACACTGACCGGTGTTTCCAAGAATTTTGATGAGCGCATGCTCATGGATGATGTGTCGCTGAGCATTTTTCGCAATGAGCGCATCGGCCTGACCGGTCCCAACGGGGCGGGGAAAACAACCCTGTTCCATATGATCCTTGGCGACATGGAGCCTTCATCGGGGACCATCACTATCCAGAAAGGCAGCAAGATCGGCTATCTGCCCCAGGAATCTCACTTTGATTCAACCCGCACGGTCATGGAAGAAGTGACTTCCGGCGATGCGGAGATCCGCCGGCTCATGGACGAGAAGCACACGATGGAGAACGAGGAACTTTGTGCGCAGACGCGTTACGGGGATATCCTGGAGCGGCTGGAAGAGCTGGGTATTTACGAGCTTGAACACAGGGCCGAGAAAATACTGACGGGCTTGGGGTTTCGGGAGTTTGAATTCCACAAGCCTGTGGCGCAGTTGTCGGGGGGGTGGCAGATGCGTACCCTGCTGGCCAAACTCCTCACCTACAGTTATGATTTGTTGCTGCTCGACGAGCCGACCAATTACCTGGATCTGGCGGCCACGCTGTGGCTCAAGGATTTTCTGGGGAAATACCCGGGTTCTTTTGTCATGATCTCGCACGACAAGGTGTTCCTGAACGAGGTTACCAATTACACCATTGTCCTTGAGAACGGGAAGATGACCAAGGTGAAGGGGTGCTACGAGGCGTTCATGGCCCAGAAAGAGATCGAGTACCGCACTCTGGAAAAGCGCATGAAAGTTGTGGATAAGAAAAAAGACCAGCTGGAACGGTTCACGTCCCGTTTTCACGCCCAGCCCAACCGCGCCTCTGCCGTGCAGAACAAGATGAAGATGCTCGAGAAGCTTGAGGGGGAGTCCCAGGACCTGCCGCAGGCGCGCCTGAGCATCAGGGATTTCAATTTTCCTAAGACCAATGAGAGCGGTTACACGGTCATCACGCTGGCGGGCATCAAGAAATCCTATCCCGACAAGAAGATCTACGACGGCCTGGATTTCGAGATCACCAAGGGGCAGAAGATGTGCCTGGTCGGGGCTAACGGTGCGGGCAAGTCGACGCTCTTGAAGATCCTGGCGGATGTGATCCCCTATGACGGCGGGACGCGCCGCCTGGGCCATGGCGTCAAGATGGGTTATTTTTCACAGACGCGCCTGGATGTGCTTAATCCTTCGCGTTCGGCGTATGAAGAACTCCTTTCCGCCGTGGGCGGCAGTTTTCCCCAGACGCAGGCCCGCAGCCTGATGGGCATGTTCAATTTTCACGGGGAGGATGTGTTTAAGCCTGTTTCTGTCCTTTCCGGCGGGGAGAAGAGCCGTTTGATCCTGGCGAAACTTTTGATCAATCCCCCCAATTTTATCCTCCTGGATGAGCCCACGACCCATCTTGATGTGGCGGGGGTCGAGGCGTTGACCCGGGCGTTCAAGGAGTACGCAGGGACACTGTGTTTTATCAGCCACGACCTTTACTTCATCCGCGAGATCGCCAATCATATCGTGGAGGTGGATGGCGGTGTCCTGCGTCATTATCCCGGGGGCCTGGATTATTATCTCGACAAGAAGGCGGGACGCCTGGCCGCCGAGAACGCTGCGGCCAAGGGGAATGCTGCCCGTCAACGGGACGGCAAAGACGCGCGCCAGAAACAGGGGGGTGATCCCCATGAACCTGAAAATCTGAGGGCGGCCCGGGAACAGCACGAGCAAGCTCTCCAGCGTCTGCAGCAGATCAAGGATCAGCTGAAAGCTTTTGACCGTGAGGAAAAAGAGCTGGAGACCGAGACGTACATCAAGTCCCGGGTGATGAACGACTCTTTTAACGGACGCGCGCGGGAGGATATTGCCTCCTGCGGCCGGCGCCTGAAAGAGATCCAGACGCGTTTGCGTGCCATCGAGAGCACCCGTAAGGCCTTGATTGACGAGCGTGACAGGGTCCAGCGGGGATAACCGGTGCCGCCGCCATGGCGGGCGAGGTCATATGCGGTTAAAATTGGATTTGCATCATATTTTCTCCGATGGCCGTGCGCTTGACGAGGCCCTGCATGGCATCATGCGTGCCGCCATGGATAAACGCGCGCAGGCGGTCGAGATCATCCCTGGCAAGGGGTCGGGGCAGTTGAAAAAGTCGGTGCTCCGGTTCCTGGAGAAGAATTACAAGGGGCGTTTTCACCGCATTGAAAAGGATGACAAGAATTTTGGCCGTATCTTTGTCCATTTCCGCCGGGAGTGATCATGATGACCAGAGCCCTTCTTTTGTTGATGTTGCTGGCGTGTACCGGGTGTGCGCAGCTGGGGTATGTCGACCAGGCCCTGGCCCTTAAGGAATACGCTGATGAGAAGGATGCGCAGGAGGCGTGGGTGAAGGCGCATGATGCGCGTTTTGAGGCGCTCTGGCGCGAGGCGCAGCAACCCGGAGCACTCGAGCGTTATCGCCGCAAGAAAGATGTTGTCCGGGCGTTCGGGGAGCCGGTTCTCTGTCGCGCCGAGGGTCGTCTTGAAAAATGCCTTTACCGCCGCGTGGCCAGGGCATGGCAGAGTCCGAAAGTTTATTTTTATTTCGATATGGCCGGGACACAGGTCCGCCGGGATGTTAAAGACCAAAACAAGGAGTGAGGATTATGGCAAAAAAGATACTGGTCATTGATGATGATCTTGTCGGTATTGCGCTCATGCAGTCGCGGTTGTCCAAGGCGGGGTATGATGTGGTCGTAGCCCGTAACGGGCAGGTTGGTTTTGAACGGCTCCTCAAGGAAAAGCCTTCGCTGGTTGTTCTGGACATCGAAATGCCTGAGATGAACGGCTACACTTTTATTGTGGAAATGAAGAAAGATGCGGGCGCGAGTGCCACGCCGGTGATTGTCCTGACAGCGCATGAGGAAAACCGGGCCATTTTTGCCCGTCGGGGGATTGTCAACTATTTGGTGAAGCCTGTCAATTTTGACGTGCTGTTTGCCAAGATCACGGACCTGGTCGGTTCTTAAGGGGCGGTCTATGCTGTTGATGGTTGTTTCCATGGCGGTCCTGGCTTTGGCCGCGGTTTTTGCTGTGGTCATTGTGCGTCAAAACGCGCGGATCGAGGAACTTTTGCGTGCTGCCCGCGAACAGTTACAGTTGAGGGGGGTACAGGAGTCGCAGGAAGATGCCCTTCGCCGGCAGTCGCTGGAAGGCGCGGTGGGGTCGTTGGACACGCGCTTGAAAGAGTATGAGCAGATGCTCCGTTCCTGGGAAATGGATCGTGCGGTCAAGTTCGGTGCTATCGAGAAGGAGCTTGGCGCGGCGGCCCAGGCTACGACAAGGCTTCAGGATACCACGGGGAAGCTCACGAATATCCTGGGCAATGTGAAATTGCGCGGCCAGTGGGGTGAACGCATGGCCGAGGATATCATCCGGCATGCCGGACTGATCGAGGGCGTGAATTATCGCAAGCAGGCCCAGATGACGTCTTCCACGGGCAAGCCCGATATCACGTTCCTTTTGCCCGGGGGGCGCTCGGTGAACATGGATGTTAAATTCCCGCTGGATAATTATCTTAAGATGGTCAATGCCGTTTCGGATATGGAGCGCGAAACATTTTCGCGCGATTTTATCAGGAATGCCCGTGCCCGCGTGAAGGAACTGCAGTCGCGGGAATATATCAATCCTGCCGAACATACGCTTGATTTTGTCATGCTTTTTATCCCCAATGAACAGGTATTCGGTTATATCCATGAGGCGGCGCCGGAATTCATGGACGAGGCCTTGAAGCAGAAGGTGGTTTTGTGTTCGCCGTTTACCCTTTATGCGACGCTGGCGGTCATCCGACAGGCGCATGAGAATTTTCGTTTTGAACGCGATATGCGCAAGATCATCCAGGATATCGAGATCTTCATGAAGCACTATGCGACCTTCAAGGAGCGTTTCAAGGACATGGAGCGGCTGATCATGGACCTGGAGGCGAATTTCCGCGATATTTCCGATAAGAGTTTCAAAAACATTGATGTCAAGATCCGGCATATCGAAGAGTTCCGCAAGGGCCAGTTGCCGGCGTCCGATGATGTTACGGAGGTGCCGCATGCCTGAGGTTAATTACACATCATTTCTGGGCGTCCCGTCGTTTACAAGCGAGGCCCCCCTGGATTTCATGAGTGGAGATCCGGCGTTCCCGTCTTATAGCCTGACACCCGCCCAGCGGGAGTACCTGGCGGCGCATGGGATTCCCGCCGTTGGGGGGGTGGTTCTGCCCAAACAGGTTCATGGCGATGCCATCTGGAAAGTGACGGAAAAAGATTTTGCCCGTTCGGGATGTGTCGAGGCCGATGCGGTGGTGACATCCTGCGGCGGGCTGCCCGTGGCGATCCGTACCGCGGATTGCCTGCCGGCCCTGCTCGTTGACCCTGTGCGCCGGGTGGTCGCGGCAGTGCATGCGGGCTGGAAAAGCACGCGGCTCGAAATCGCGGCCAAGACCGTCGCCTTGATGCACCGGGATTATGGGGTGGACCCTGGTGATATCCGCGCGGCCATCGGCCCGTGCATCCGCCGGGACAGTTGCGAGGTCGGGCTTGAGTTCATGGATTATTTTCCGCAGGATACGGTCAAGACCGGCGCCGGCCTGCGGTTTGATATTGTCAGCGCCAACCTGAGGCAGTTGACCGGTGCGGGTGTCAGGCGCGAGAACATTGTTGACAGCGGGCTGTGTTCGTTCAGCGATGCGGTCCGGTTCCATTCATTCCGCCGGGATGCACAGAGGTCGGGCCGGATGATCTCGGTCATCATACTGGCATGAGGCAGGATATGACAGACGCTGTCGTTGTATTGGTCAGTGCCGGGAGTGAAGCCGAGGCGCTGGGTATTGCCCGTGCGCTCATTATGAAGAAGCTCGCGGCCTGCTGCACCCTGGTCAAGGACGTACATGCCGTCTACCGCTGGGAAGGCGCTGTCGAGGAATCCCGTGAAGTCCAGCTGGTCATCAAGTCGCGCCGGGATGCTTTTCCCGCCCTTGAAGCGGAGGTGAGGCGCCTGCACAGTTATACGACCCCCGAGATCATCGCGCTCCCTGTCCTGGCCGGGAGTGACGTTTACCTGAAGTGGATCAACACATCGATGCTGTAAAAAAAGCCCCCGGCGTGAAAATGCCGGGGGCTGCTGGCTGCGCTGGACAGACTGTCTTATTTTCTCAGGCGCATTTTCTCCATGGCTTCTTTTTGCTGGGCGTTGATCTGGTCGATGTAGCTGACCAGCCCGGCTTTTTCACGCAGGGATCGGATGAGCTCGTTCATCACGCGGATACGCTCCTGGGTGTACAGGGAATCCGTGAAGTCCTTTTTGACCTCCAGGAATTTTTTCTCGTCCACAGGTTGTGTGGCCGCCCAGCAAAGAAGGGCCGGCCCGCGCGATGTCAGGATGACGCCGCTTAAAGCATGATCTTTGTTGAGGTTAAAGGCGGCTGTCGTGAAATCGTCGGACATGCCGATCTCCGGGACGTATTCTCCCAATCCGAAGAAAGGGGTCTGTTTGGGCTCCAGGCCAAGGTCGCGGGCAGCGGCCGAGAAATCCATGCCGGTCTTCGTTTTTTCGGCGATGGTCTTCTGGATGGCGGCGGCTTTTTCCGCCGCGAGCTTCGCGGCTTTGTCATTGACCAGCGCGGCGCTGACTTTATCTTTCACCGCCATGAACTCGGGGATGAAGGCAGGTTTCTTCTCTGCGATCCTGATGATCTGGTATCCGCCGGGGCCTTCGACAGGGTCAAGCAGGTCGCCGGTCTTGGCCGTGAAAAGCGTCTGGAGGACTTCCAGGGAAGGGGTGATATCCGGGGAGGGCGCGTCGGTGGTGAAGAAGCCTGTTTCCTTGATAGTTGCGTTGGAGTTTTTCGCGGCCGCTACGGGGTCAGCACCCGAAGCCAGCGCGGTGCGGAGTTCAGCGGCTTTGGCCGCCATCGCGGCTTTATCTGCGGCGGAGGCCTTGGGGGCCAGGGGCAGGGTAATGATGCGCGCGTTGACCGCCTCGGGTTCCAGGAAATCCTCGCGGTGGGCGTCAAAGTAGCCGTGCAGGGCTTCGTCGGTAACAGCGACGTCTTTTTGGAACGATCCCGGAGGAACAAGGATGTAATTGACCTGCACCTTCTGGTTGCGGTGTTCGTACTCTTTACGCACCTGTTCATCTGTAAAGGAGATGGCCTGGAGGGTCGGCGCGAAAAGTTTCATGATCTTGATCTGGTCGCGCAGGCCTTCCTCGAAGTCGCGTGCTTCGCGGCGGAAGACATTCTTGACGATGTTGGCGTAAAGCCTCTTGTCGAATTCTCCGTTGCGCTGGAAAAAGGGGATCCTTTCGACGAACTGGATCACTTCCATATCGCCGGCCTTCAGCCCGCGCTGTTCTGCGGTCTTCAGCATGAGGATCCTTGACCAGGTTTCTGTTTCAAGGTCCATCATGGATAGGGCTTTGTCGACATCCGCGCCGTGCATCATGACCGCCTGGTCATGGACGTTCTGGTAATTTTTCTGGTATTCTTTCAGCGATATGGTCTTGCCGTAGACTTTTCCGGCAGGGCGGGTGATGTCGAAGGAGGTGCCGTAACGGGAAATACCGAAGCCGAAGCCGAAGGAGATGATGATGATGCCGGCGACGACCCAGAGGACTTTTTTGGCGACGCCCTTGTGGCGAAAAACTTTAAGCATAAGAAAACTCCTTGGTTGTTAAGTGGTGCCGCATGGTAATGGGGAAAATTATACGGAGGTCTGCGCGGTTTGGAAAGGATTTTTTCTTTACATTTTTACGCACCTTAAGTTATAATGTCCCCTCTTTAAAGACGTTTAACCGAAAGCGCAGGATATGCCTATATTAAAGCTGGGGTTGCCCAAAGGAAGTCTGCAGGACGCTACCGTCGCTCTTTTTGAAAAAGCGGGCTATAAACTGGTTGTTTCAAGCCGGTCTTATTTTCCGCATATCGATGACCTTGAAATATCTCCCGTGCTGTTGCGGGCGCAGGAAATGTCGCGTTATGTCGAGGACGGCACGCTTGATTGCGGGATCACGGGGGCAGACTGGGTGGCGGAGAACGGCTCCAAGGTCCATGTCATGACCGAGCTTCAGTATTCCAAGGCGACCTCGAACAAGGTCCGCTGGGTCCTGGCCGTTCCCGAGAATTCAGCCATCAAATCCGTCAAGGATCTGGCCGGCAAGCGCATTGCCACGGAAGTCGTGGGGATCACCAAGAAATATCTTTCCAGGAACAAGGTCAAGGCCCAGGTGGAGTTCAGCTGGGGCGCAACCGAAGCCAAGGTCGCCTCGGGTCTGGTGGACGCGATCGTGGAGTTGACGGAAACTGGCAGCAGCCTGCGCGCGAACAAACTGCGCATTGTGGAAACGCTGTGCGAATCTTCGACGCAGTTCATTGCCAACAAGACGGCCTTCAAGGATACGTGGAAGCACGCCAAGATGGACCAGGTGATCATGCTGTTGAGGGGTGCTTTGGCGGCCAATAATATGGTGGGCCTCAAACTTAATATCGCGGCAAAGAATCTCGACAGGCTTTTATCGACCCTGCCCGCGCTCAAGAACCCGACCGTGGCGCCGTTGGCGCAGGATGGCTGGCTCGCCGTTGAGACAGTGATTGAAGAGGGCGTTGTGCGTTCCATCATCCCGGCTCTTAAGGACGCGGGAGCCCAGGGCATCATCGAATATTCGATCAACAAGCTTATCATCTGAACAGGCAACACTTATATAAAGGTAGGTTATAACATGCCTTGCGGAAGAAAAAGAAAACTCAAGAAGATCAAGACGCACAAGCGCAAAAAGCTGCGTAAAGCCCTCCGTCATCTCAAGAAGAGAGACACGCGCTAACCTTTGCCGGCCATGCTGTGCCATGCCCTGCGTTGGTCAGCGGTTTGCGTTGCTGTGGTGGGATGTTGTCTTGCGGCGCCTGGTCCCTTGCGGGCTGAGACGCCGCAGGGGCTTGCCCATTACATCATGGGAATCTCCTATGAATTCCAGGAAAAGCCCGCGGATGCTGTCGACGAATACCTGAAATCTGTCCGGGCCGATCCCTCGTCATTTCCCGCGCATATGCGCCTGGGGATCGTTTCGTCCACCCAGGGGCAGGGGCGGCGCGCTCTCGACGCGTTCACCCGGGCGTCGCATCTTCAACCTGCCGATCTTCAATCCCGTTATTTTTTGGCCCTGGCCTACGGCGCCTTGCGCGATTACCGCCGTGCGTCCGAACAATATGAGGTGATCCTCAAGGCCATCGTGTCTGTCGATCCGGGTAATGCGGATATCCACATGTACCTGGGGCAGATCTATTATGGGCAGGGGAAAATGGAACTGGCCGTGGCACAGTTCGAGAAACTTCTTGTTTTCCAGCCCAAAAACACGACGGCACTCCTGCAGGTGGGGTCTTTTTACCTTGATCATGGACGCCGTGATGAGGGCAAGGGGCTTTTGAGGCGTTGTTTTGAGGCGGATCCCGGGGCGGCCGACTGCCTCAATGCGCTCGCGTACAGTTACGCGCAAGACAGCGTTGACCTTGAGGAGGCGCTTGGCCTTGTCCGGCGCGCCCTGGACGTGGAACCCCACAATGCGGCGTACCTTGACACTCTGGGCTGGGTGTACTTCAAGCAGGGGAAATGGACCCAGGCCATGGAGGCCCTAGAGCAGGCTGTTCTGATCGAGAAGGACCCTGCCATCCTGGACCATATCGGCGATGTTTATCAAAAACTGGGGCAGATGGACAAGGCGCTGGCCGCGTGGCGTCAGGCGCTCAGCCTCGATAAAACGATGCCCGGCCTCAGCCGCAAGATCCATGATGCCCAGAAGGCCCCGGTGAGAAAATGACAGGCCTGAAGCCTTTGACGGTTTATTCCTATGCCAAGTTGAATTTACGGCTCGAGGTTATCGGGCGGCGGCCGGATGGGTTTCATGCGCTGGTGACGCTCTTCGAGCGCATTGACCTTCACGACGACATCCTGTTCACGCCCGCACCCCGCGGCGAGATTTCTTTGACCTGCGACGACAAGCGGGTTCCCTGCGACGGGCGCAACCTGGTCCTCAAGGCGGCGGCCCTTCTGCGTGAAGGCGAAAAGGCGGTACTGGGGGCGCGCATCCATATTGTTAAACGCATCCCGGTGGCCGCGGGCCTTGCCGGCGGATCAAGCAATGCGGCGGCGGCTATTGCCGGACTTGATCGCTTGTGGGGGCTCGGGCTTTCACGCGCCCGTCAACTCGATTATGCCCGCCAGATCGGCAGTGATGTGGCGTTTTTTTTGTATGACACGCCTTTTGCGCTGGGCACGGGCCGCGGGGATATCATCCAGCCCCTGCCCTTTAAGGCCAGGCTCTGGCATGCGCTGGTGGTGCCCCGGGCGCCGGTCTTAACCAAGGATGTTTACGGGGCGTTGGGGAAAAATCGGGCGCGTTTGACAAAGCCCGACGGGGATGTTAGCATGATGCTTCGTTCTTTAAAGGCGCAGGACCCCGCGGGGGTGGGCGCCGGGCTTTTCAATGACCTTGAAAGGCCCATCCTGGTTCTCAAGCCGCATCTGGCCAGGCTCAAGGCACGCATGGCCCGTCAGGAAAGCCTGGGGGTGTCTTTTTCCGGCAGTGGCCCGACGGTATTTGCGCTGACAGCATCCAGGGGGGGCGCCCTCAGGATCAAGGACACATTTGCACGCAGTTATGCCCAGGTGTTCGTGGCGCAGACATATTAAGCAAGACATTATTGCCCGGTAGTGTAATGGTAACACATCAGATTTTGGTTCTGAGTTTCTAGGTTCGAATCCTAGCCGGGCAGCCAATTGTGACAATCAGTCGAACCATGTTCGATCTGAGCCAACGCTCCATCTTGACCTCGCGTCAGGGTGGGGCGTTTGTCATTATGGGGCATTGTTTTTGGGTCAAGGGCAGGCAGGGGGTCTTCGATCGGTTCACCGATGAACATGTTGATGGCGATTTTGTCCTCATAGATGTAAACGTCCTTGATCATGGCTCGCAATAGGCTCTTTTGGGCGGAGGGCTTGATCTTGTCCAGATAGCGCATGGCCGCGCAGATGTTCTTGTGCAAGAACTCGCCAGAATGGGCGTTTACTTCGGCGATCCGTTTTTGGGCGATCAATTTGGTCAGTTCGTCATCAAGCTTGGTTATTTCGGCTTCTATGGCGGTCATTTTGGTCTTTAGGGTCGATCCTTGGGAGACAGTGCCGTTCATGGCCAGTTCCAGCAGTTTCGCGGCTTCGTGCCGCAGGGCGTAGAGGAGGGTTTCTTTTTCTTTGGTGGTTTTGTCCAGCTGATCCAGCTTGATGCGGGATTCGACAATGGCGCTCCCGATGGCGCTGGTGACGATGTCCTGATCTTTGGATGCTTGGCGCAGGTAGTTGATGATGGCGCGTTCAAACGCTGTAGCAGAGAGGCGGTGTTGTGCGCACCCGAGCTTCTGCCGCGCCCGTGAGCATTCGTAGTAAAAGAATTTCTTGTTATTCCGGCCGCCTGCATGAGAGGCGACCATATGGCTTCCGCATAATCCGCATTTGACCATCCCCGCCAGCATGTATTCAAAATTCCTGATTTTCTTAATGAATTTGTGTCCCGGCATTTTTCCTGTCAGAAACATATTGGCCCTTTCCCATAGTTTTTCATCCACGATCGGATCGTGGGTTCCTTTGTGAAGTTCCCCGCTGTAGTGCATGTACCCTTTGTAAAACGGATTCTTGATGATCATCGACAGGGTTTGCCTACGCCAATTTTTACCGGTGGCGGAGGGAATGCCCCGTTTTTGAAGCTCAAGACCGATTTCGGTGAGGGATTTGTTATCAGCGGCCAGTTCCCAGGCAGATATAAGATCCGGCGCAACTTTTTCATCTACAAGGATTTTGTGTTTTTGATGACCGTTGGGCAGAGGTGCGCCATCGTTTTCAAGTTTATATCCGTATGGCAGTCTGCCGCCAACCCAGCGGCCTTGTTTCACGCGGGCGATGCAGGAAGCTTTTACGCGTTCACCGGTCAGTTCGCGTTCAAAAGCGGATAGAAGCCCAAGGATGCCGATGACCACGCGGCCGATCGCGGTGGAGCTGTCGAGATTTTCACGGACAGAAACAAAGCCAATGTCATTTGCACGGAACAGATCGATCAGGGCATAGAGGTCGCGGGGGTTGCGTGTCAGGCGATCCAGTCTGAAAAAAACGACGCCATCAAAAGATTTCTTGTTTTGGATGTCTTTGAGGATGGTCTGTATGCCGGGGCGGTTGAGGTCTTTGCCGGAATAGCCGTCATCGGCGATGATCCCTTTCTTCCCGATGTCAGCCAGTTCATAGCCGAAGGCATCGAGCATGTTCTTGCAGTGGAATGCTTGCGCGTCAAGCGTTGTGAAATCGCCCTGTGCCTGTTCATCGGTCGAACAGCGCGTGTAGATTACGAATCGTTTTTGTTCTGTCGGTTTCTGCATCGCAACACCCCTATAACACCCCCTCGGACAAGTCAAGCTCAAACACCCTCGGGTATATACGGAGTTTTTCTTCATTTTGTGGCAGGTCGCCTGCAACATTTTCTGCTTTCTTGCCGTATGTACCTGTTGGAGGTGGGTATGAGCAAAACATTTGATGAACGTTTTGGGAACAGGATCGAGCTTCATCTTGCCAAGGATCCGTTACGGCCAAGTGAGCAGGAACATTTGAGCGCACGCATCCGGGCGGCCTTGGTTGAGGTTTACACCGATCTGCTGGGCCGGGAGCCAACCGAGGCGGAGATTCTTGGCCATGAGGATATCGACGAGAAAATAAAGCGAAGAATCCTCCGTTGACCCTCCGTTATGGAGTGGGGTTTCGAAACGGTCTAACATTATTTTTAGGGGTTCATTGAGTCACTTCAAACCGAAAGGGGGAGTGTCTCATGAATCACCAATATCGCGGGTTGTTTAAGGATCGGGAAGTCGGAATTGCTCTCAACATCATCAGGCAGTTCAGGAACCAGTGGCAGTGTTTAAGGAATGAAGATGATGAGGATTTGTTGCAGGAATGCCTGACGCAATGGTTTTACGCCAGAGATAAATATGATCCGGCAGGCGGGGCGTCACCCAGTACGTTCATGGCCCGGGTCGTGAAGCATAAGTTGATGGACATTGTCCGGGAACGAGAAAGCGAGAAACGCAAGGTTTCTCATCACAGCGTTTCTTTGGATGCGCCGATCAATAAAGAGGAAGGATCTGATTCCTTCGCAGATATTCTGCCTGATCCAGCCGATTTCAGAAACGAGACAGAATTCAAGATCGATCTTACCCAGGCATTTTCAAAACTCACCACAAAACAACGCAGGCTTTGTGAGCTTCTTCTTGATGGCCATACCGGCATGAATGAGCTGGCGGAGCTTTTAAGTGTTGAGCGAACCACGGTTTATCGCGAGATCGGGCGTGTCCGGGAAACTTTTCAAAATGAAAAATTATTGAAATAGCCTGCAACATTTTTGCAGGGAAGCCCGTATGTACGTCATAGGAGGATCAAGCGATGGCAAAAATCTATCGGTTTACATTCAAGAAGAAGGTCAAGCGGGAGTTCATCGAGCTGTGTGTGGCGATCGCGGTTATTGCGGTTGAGAGCCTTTTCGGGATGCCCAAGGTCAGGTTGAGCGCGAGCTATGCGGCTTTTGAGAGCCGGATTGTTATTGAGGTTGTGGGCAAAGTTGGGGCGTATGTCTTGGAGGTCTTTATGGGGCTGATGAACAGGTTTGTGGGTGAGCGTAACTACAAGGTGGAAGAGGTAAAGAAAAATGAAAGTCGATAAGGAACTCATGTCGATTTACAGGCGGTTGAGCTGGTACAACCGGCGCAAGTTGGTTGAGGCCAACCGTCCATGTGGAAAACAGAAAAGGAATCGCGATGGAAAGTCTGTTTAATCACCAGAAAGAGGCGGTTGAGTTCGCGGTCAGGAATAACGGCTCTTGTGCGCTGTTCCATGAACCCGGATTAGGGAAAACCCGCACATGTCTTGAGACCTTTAAGCGGCTTCGTCAGGTCAATCCGAAATTGCGGTTGTTGGTGGTATGTCCTTTGTCGTTGGTCAATTCGGCGTGGGGCGAGGACATTCGCAGGTTCACGGACTTCACCAGTATGCCTCTAAAGGCGATTAAAGCTGAGATCCCGGACATTGTGATCGTTAATTACGAAGCACTCATATCAAAAAAGTATCTGCCAAAGGTCATGAGCATCATTTTTGGCAATCCGTTCATGTGCGTATTAGATGAAAGTTCCCGGCTTAAAAACAACAAGAGCATTACCACAAAGACGCTTCTGGAGATGACCAATTATTTTCGCTACCGGGTGATCGCATCAGGCACCCCCATGCCGAATAGTGAAGCGGAGTTGTGGGGCCAGATCAGATTTATTAACCCGGATCTCTTACACAAATCCTTTTACGGTTTCCGCAATACCTTCTTCCATCTCGAACGCTATGGCGAGCGGATGTCGCTTGCCGGTCAGTACATGAGCCGTCATGAGATGCGCGAAATTCTCAGTCAGGGATGGAAGTACACGATAACGCCAGAAAACCGCAGGCGGCTGATGGAGACCATACGACCGGTCACGCATTGGGTAAAGAAGCAGGAGGCGTTGGATTTGCCCGAGAAGGTGGATGAGGTTCGGGAGATCGAGCTAAGTGCCAAAGAGGATCGTGCCTATGAGGAGATGCGTGATTATCTGATCACAGAGATTGAAGGGCAAGAGATCACCGCCCAGATCGCACTTACCAAGCTGATGAAATTACGCCAAGCCACATCGGGGTTCTTTTATTCAGAGACAGGCGAGGTTGTTGAGATCGATCGGCCTTCCAAACTTAAAGAGCTTGAGGAGATCCTTGAGGAATTGGGGCAACAGCCGGTCATCATCTGGGTTCAGTTCCATCAGGAGGTTCATGTCATCGAAAAGATGATCGCGGCTAAATACGGAAGCGATCAGGTTGCGACGCTCTATTCAGAAACCAAAGACAGGGACGATTCAATCAATCGCTTCAAGAACGGCGCGGTCAGGTATTTGATAGCCCATCCAAAGTCAGCGGCGCATGGCTTAACATTCGTGAACTGTAAGACGATGGTCTTTTATAGCCTCGATTATTCCTATGAGGCTCATGCCCAAGCGCGGGATCGCATTCACCGCATCGGTCAAAAGAATAGTTGCCTTTATATCTACATCGTTGCTCGGGACACGATCGACGGGGAATTGATGAAAGTTTTGCAGAGAAAGCAAGGGTTACAGGACACCGTTTATGCACTTGTTAGAAACAAAACTAAAAAATCAGGTCATTGAGTATCTGAGGCGGGCGTATCCGACGGCGTGGTTTTATAAGTCCGCTGATCGTTTTACTTCAGGCATTCCAGATTTGATCTTGTGTGTTGATGGAAAGTTTTTCGCAATCGAATTGAAGGTCGGACGGAATGAGCCGACGCCAATACAAAAGTTTGTCATTAAACGGATCCGGGCGGCAGGCGGCCGGGTGGCGGTCTGCTGGAGCTTGGACGAGGTTAAGCAATTCATGAAAGGAGGTGCCACATGATTTATTGCGTCGGTGAAAAAGTTCTCATTTTGGCGAGAGTCGTCCAGAAGATCGAGAACGAAGAAGGCGTCAGCTACGAAGTTGTTGCTGGCGATAACGGCCGTTGTTATCCGTCGTTACGGGTTTCACAAAACGACATCAAGACAGTTCTGAAATAAGGAGCGCGTTATGGAAAAAGCAACAGAGAGGGACTTGGTCTTGCAGTTCAAATGCGCCAAGGAAAAGCGTGATGCCCTTAAAGAGGGGCTGAAGCAGGCGCAGGAGGAATACGAAAAGATCGAGTTCGGTCTAATTGAGTTTCTGGAATCGAATTCTGCTATATCGACCGCCAAGTATGAAGGCATCGGGTATGTGCAGATTCAAAAGCCGAGGCTCTATGCCAGTTGTAAAGAGGAAAACCTGCAGGATTTGTTCGATTTCCTTAAAGATCAACGCCGTGAGGATTTGATCAAGACGACAGTAGCCTCGCAGAGCCTTTCGACCTTTATGAGTGAGCGCATAGAAAGCGGCGAGGAGATTCCAGAGTGTGTGAGTTATTACCTTAAACCGTCAGTCAGGCTCTATTCATAAAGGAGGCAGGTCATGTCAAACGAAGTCATTGAAAAAGGTCAAACCGCGTTAGTAACACCCACTCAGCCACAAAGAGGTTTTGAGGGAGGGATCGATCGGGAGGATCTGATCATCCCGAGAGCAAAACTCATTCAGGCACTCTCGCCGGAGTTAACCGAGGGACTTGATGGGATCAAGGTGGGTTCAATTATTAACTCACTGACCAAAGAGGTATTGCCGCAGGAGTTCATCCCGATTTTCACATTTAAGAACTTCATCCGGTTTAATCCGCGCAGTAAGGATGACCCGAATTTTAATCCGGATTTTGATCCGGGTGGAGTTATCTGGAAGTCAACGGATCCGCTTGATCACAAGGTTAAAGATGAGGCGCGATTCGGGCCCAATGGTGAGAAGCCACTGGCGATCACGTTTATTAACTTCTTTTCGTATTTTCCGGGTGTACCGATGCCGATCATCGTGAGCTTTTCAAAGACCGGCTATAAGACGGGTAAGAACCTGTTGTCGCTGGCCAAGTTTTGCGGCGGGGATATGTTCGCACGCAAATACCGCTTGTTTTCTCAGATGGAAACAAACGACGTGGCGACGTATTCAGTTTTTAAGGTCAAGCCGATTGGTTCGGTGACACCGGAAGAATACCAGTTGTGTGAACAGTTATGGAAAGACTATTCCGCAAAGGTTGAGGCCATTCAGGTTCATGAAGAGGAAGTGCAGGAAGAAACCGGTGAAAAAAGACCGTATTGAAAACATCAGGGGGCGGTGTAATGCCGCCCCCTTTTTTAAAGAGGATGGTACATGCTTGAGCAGGCTATCAATTATGCCAAACGAGGATGGGCGGTTTTCCCATGCAAAAACAAAATCCCTTTAACAGAACACGGTTTTAAGGACGCATCGAAAGACGAAGCAATCATCAGGCGCATGTTCACGGGTCAGAATGTGAACGTCGCTATAGCAACGGGGAGGGTGTCCGGTTTCTTTGTCGTTGATATCGATATTAAGAACGGGCTGTGCGGTGATGAAACGCTTCGTGATCTTGAGCGCGAGTTCGGTGATCTGCCTCATTCTGTTGAGACGATTACGCCCAGTGGCGGAAGGCATATCTTTTATAACTGCCCGGCGAATGGCATTGGTTGCAAGACCAATGTTCGACCCGGGATCGATGTCCGTGGTGATGGGGGCTATGTGGTCGCGCCGCCCAGCGTCATTGACAGCAGATCGTATGAATGGGAAGCGACGCATCATCCCGATGAGACGATGATTGTGGACGCGCCGGAATGGCTTATTGAGATTTTAAGCGAGAAACAGCCGGTTGTTGATCTGTCTGATAAGGGCGCAACGATTACGGAGAATCGCAATAATTCGCTCATGCTCATGGGCGTGAAGTTACGCAAGATGGGTCTTGATCAGCCACAAATCGAGATGATGCTCAGTGCCATTAATGATAGCCGTTGTGTTCCCCCGTTACCCAAGAAAGAGATATCAGGGATCGCCAAAAGCGTGTCGCGTTATAGCGTCGGTGATAAGGCTAAAGAACCTTTTACGGATGTATGGAGCGCAAATCTGTTTCTTGAGAAATACGGAGAGAATATCAAATATTGCGACGCTCTGGGCGGATGGTTTATCTGGGATAGTACGCGATGGGAACGGGATGACAAGTTTCAGATACTGAAGCTGGCCAAGAATACGGTCAAGCAGATGTATCAGATGTCAGCCGTGACGAACGACAAGTTTTTGTTCAAGCATGCGATCAAGAGCGAATCAGAGGCGCGGCTTAAGGCCATGATCAATCTTGTGCGGAGCGAGGGTGTGTCAGTCAAGAATGAGGATTTCGATAAGGACATTATTCTTCTTAATTGCAAAAACGGGACGTTAAATCTTGAGACCGGGGAATTAAAAGGACACAGCAAGGATGATCTGATTACTCGCCGGGTTGAGTTTGATTATAAGAAAGATGCACCATGCCCGGAGTGGCGGCATTTTCTGATGTCGATATTTCAGGGTGATGCTCAGCTGGTTGATTTTATGCAGAGAGCGGTTGGGTATTCGCTTTCTGGATCAACCAAGGAACAGTGTGTCTTTATCCTTTACGGCATTGGAATGAATGGTAAGTCGACGTTCTTAAAGCACATCTTTCGTATCCTTGGGGACTATGCAATCAATACGCCGTCATCGACGCTGATGGAGAAGTACAACGATTCTATTCCCAATGATGTTGCCCGGCTGAAGGGAACGCGTTTTGTGACCGCGCTTGAGTCAGGCAAGTCACGGGCATTGGCCGAGGCGCAGATCAAGCAGTTGACTGGTGACGATCCGATATCCGCACGATTCCTGCATCGGGAATATTTTGACTTCTTTGCGACGTTCAAGATTTTCTTTGCCACCAATCACAAGCCAAATATTTCAGGGACAGACAAGGGCATCTGGCGGCGCATCATCACGATTCCGTTTGAGAAGGTTATCTCACCTAAAGAACGCGACCCGAAATTGGATGAGAAGCTGTCGGCTGAGTATGAGGGCATTTTGAGCTGGGCTGTTGAAGGGTTTCAGCTTTGGCAGAAGCAGGGGCTTGGAAGACCGGACAAGGTGGTCGCGGCCACGAATGAATATCAGGAGGAGTCTGATTTGATTGGCAACTATATCGAGGAGCGGTGTGTTCTTGGGAAGGATCTCAAGGCTCAGGCAAGCGTTATTCTCAAGGATATTCAGCAATGGGCCAAGGACAGCGGTTTGCGTTATGTCAAACGCAACGAGTTCATTGATTACATGAAGAAGCGTGGTTTTACCAAGGAGATGCTTTCAGCGGGCGAGGGTAAGGGCAATATGTTTTGGTTTGGGATTGGATTGAAGGCTGGTGATGGCAGGGAAGTCCAGGAGGACTTCGTGGATAGGCCGTTTTAGTAGAGAAGTTGAACGGCGGTTGAGCATGTTTTGAACAACTTCTACCGCAGAACCAATGGAAATACAAAGGTTTATGGCAGGAGCAGAGGAAGTAGAGTTTCTTTTTCTCCTATATATAAGACTAAAAAAGAAAAAAAAGAAATTAGATATTAACGGTAATGCAAAACACCTCTATTTCTTCTACTCGAAGGACGCATATGACAGATGAGCATTTCAGCAAATACAAGGCGTTGTACAGGAAGTTTGTCAATGGCACGCGTTGGATCAACGGCCAGATGGCCAAAGGTATCAACGTGGACAAGGACAAGGCAGACTTCATGCGGTCTGTCGTTGAACCCATGGATGCGTTGTGGGCAGAGTTTACAGATGAGGACAAGGCGTATTGGACAAAGGTACACGATGCAGTGCGCATCTTTAATGGGAGGGTTGTGTGATGGAGAAGATATTTCCTTTGGTGTTGATCGTGTTGGATGTTTTGGCGGCATGTGTCTATGCCTTGCAGGGCGACGTGCGACATGCAGTTTACTGGTTGAGTGCTGGCGTGTTGACTGTTTGCGTGACGTTTTGAAAGGACAATGGTCATGAAGTCGTGGGCACATTGCTTTCGGAGAATACAGCATAACGGCTACAACTATGCTCATCGCGCTGGTGATGATTTTGGCAGGAAGCTGGCGAC
>Ga0114951_10002712_pt1 | contig 19554 bp, 21 predicted proteins | sample AM7aDNAmetaG_FD_88677 | JGI IMG/M metagenome (GOLD analysis project Ga0114951, IMG submission 88677) | Freshwater microbial communities from Finland to study Microbial Dark Matter (Phase II) - AM7a DNA metaG | ecosystem: Environmental > Aquatic > Freshwater > Lake | place: Finland: Lake Alinen...
ATGGCTCAGGATATGCGCCTTGAAGAGATCAGCGGTTTGAAGAAACAGGACTTGATCTTCAAGCTCCTTCAGGGACAGAGCGCAAAAGACGGACTTGAGTTTAAGGACGGGGTTCTCGAAGTCCTCCCCGACGGTTTCGGCTTTTTGAGGTCGCCTAACTACAACTATCTCCCGTCCCCGGACGATATTTACGTGTCACCGTCTCAGATCAGGAAATTCGACCTGAAGAAGGGAGATACGGTCTCCGGCCAGGCACGACCGCCAAAAGAGGGGGAAAGGTATTTCGCGCTCTTGAAGATAGAAGCAGTAAATTCCGAACCGCCCGAAAGCGCAAAAACAAGAATACTTTTCGATAACCTTACTCCGCTTTATCCCACAAAGAAGATAATACTCGAACGCGAACCCTCTGAAGTTTCAATGAGAATAATGGACCTTATCTGCCCAATCGGCAAAGGACAGAGAGGCCTCATTACTTCGCCGCCGAAAGCCGGTAAAACCATACTTCTGCAAAAAATTGCAAACAGCATAACCTTGAATCATCCGGAGATTTACCTTATAATCCTTCTCATAGATGAGCGCCCGGAAGAAGTCACCGATATGCAGCGCTCAGTAAAAGCAGAAGTGGTCAGTTCTACCTTCGACGAAGTGCCGGAAAGGCACGTGCAGGTCGCCGAGATGGTTATTGAAAAAGCTAAGAGGCTCGTCGAATACAAGAAAGACGTTGTTATACTCCTCGACAGCATTACGAGGCTGGGCCGGGCTTACAACACCGTAGTGCCTTCCTCGGGGAAAGTACTCTCAGGCGGCGTTGATTCTAACGCCCTGCAGAAACCGAAACGTTTCTTCGGAGCTGCCAGAGACATAGAAGAAGGCGGGAGCTTGACCATTATAGCCACGGCTCTTGTAGATACCGGCTCGCGCATGGATGAAGTAATCTTCGAGGAATTCAAAGGCACCGGCAATATGGAAGTCGTGCTTGACAGGAAACTGGTGGATAAGAGGGTCTTTCCGGCAATCGATGTGAACAGGTCCAGCACCAGAAGGGAAGAACTCTTGATGTCGCCGGCGGATCTTTCCAAGGTTTGGATGCTTCGGAAACTCTGGGACGCGAAACCCTCTGACGAAGCAATGGCGCTTTTCATTGAGAAGCTTAAAAGGACAAAGAGCAACAAAGAATTTCTTTCCAACATGAGAGCGATAGACTAACCGGCCTCGAGCCGTAATCAAATGTCATTTAAACAGGAGATAAAACCATGAAAGCCAAGATACACCCGCAATACAAAGAGACAGACATAGCTTGCGCCTGCGGAAACGTGATTAAGACCAGGTCAACAAAACCCGGCATCAAGATCGAAGTCTGTTCGGCATGCCATCCTTTTTACACCGGACAGCAGAAGCTTGTTGATACGGCGGGAAGGGTTGACAAGTTCAAAAAGAGAGTCGCGGCAACGAAAGAGAAAGCTGACAAGAAAGCTGCGGCAAAACCCGCGGTAAAAACAGAAACCAAAGCATAAGGAGTATGTTAGACAAGCTGAAAGCTATAGAGAAGGAGTACGAAGAACTTACAAAAGTCCTTTCCGATCCTGCTACTGCAAACGACAAGCAGAAGTATCAGGCTTCAATGAAGCGGCTGTCTTCGCTTTCAATCCTGGTCGAAAAGGCTTCCGTTTACCGTAAATTGGTTTGCGACCTTCAAGGCGGCGTGGAAATGTCAAAAGGCGCCGACGCGGAACTCGCGGAAATGGCGAGAACCGAAGTTAAAGAACTTGAGCTAAAAAGAATAGAGATGGAGAAGGAGATCAAATACCTTCTCATCCCGAAAGACCCGAACGACGAGAAGAACACCATCGTCGAAATACGGGCGGGCACAGGCGGCGACGAGGCAGCTCTCTTTGCCGCCGAACTTTTTAGGATGTATTCGCGCTACGCCGAAAAGAAGAACTGGAAAATTGAAATACTGAGCTCCAGCCCCACGGGACTTGGCGGATTTAAAGAAATAGTCTTCTCCATGGAAGGCGGGGATGTCTACGGCAAAATGAGATACGAAAGCGGAGTGCACCGCGTCCAGAGAGTTCCCGCTACAGAAGCCTCGGGCCGCATACACACCTCGACAGTCACCGTGGCTGTCATGCCTGAAGCGGAAGAAGTTGACCTGGATGTCAAGCAGAGCGATATCAGAATAGACCTTTACTGCTCTTCGGGTGCCGGCGGACAGAGCGTCAACACGACTTATTCGGCAGTCAGACTGACACATGAACCTACCGGCATAGTAGTTGCCTGCCAGGATGAAAGATCCCAGTTAAAGAACAGAGCCAAAGCCATGAAAGTTCTCATGGCAAAACTGCTTGATTTAAAGATCGCGGAACAGCAGGCGGCTATCTCGAAAGACAGGAAATCCCAGATCGGCACAGGCGAAAGAAGCGAAAAAATCCGCACTTATAACTATCCTCAAAACCGCATGACTGATCACCGCATTGGACTCACCATCTACAACCTTCCAAGCGTGCTGGAAGGCGAACTTGACCAGGTCTTTAATCCGATAATCGAGGCCTATCACGAAGAGCAGCTGAAAGCTCTCGAAAAAGCCTTATGAGTTCAATCCGGGAACTTCTTTCGGAAGGAACAGAACTCTTAAGAAAAACAGGTTTGAACAACCCCGCCAGAGACTCCGAACTTCTCCTTTGTTTTGCCATTGAGTCCGGCAAACTGGGCCTATACACGAACCCTGACAGAACCGTCACGCCCGATAAAAAAAACCTTTTCTTGGATTACCTTACAAGAAGGGCTGCCTTTGAGCCGATATCCTATATAACAGGAAAAAAAGAGTTTATGGATTCAGTTTTTTTGGTTAACCGCAGCGTGCTGATACCCCGTCCGGAAACAGAACATCTCGTAGAACAGGCAGCGGCTCTGGCAAAACAAATTATTGCTCCAAAGCTTCTTGATCTCGGCACCGGTTCCGGCTGTATAGCCGTCTGCCTCAAGAAATCTGTGCCTGATGCAGAAATTACGGCAGTTGACATTTCAGAAGCGGCTCTTATTACTGCCAGAAAAAACACGAAAGCGAATGGAACCGCCGGGATTAGATTCTTAAGGAGCGACCTTTTTGACGCGCTTGGCCCGGATGAGTCCTTTGACCTCATTATCAGCAATCCTCCTTATGTTACAAACGAGGAATACGCGTCCCTGCTTCCGGAAACCAGGCTCTTTGAGCCGGAAAACGCTCTGCGCGGGGGAAGCGATGGCCTGGATTTTTACCGTAAAATACTCTTCGAGGCGCCCTCAAGACTGCTCCCCGGTGGCAAAATACTTTTCGAAGTAGGTTACAGGCAGGCCGGACAGGTTTCAGACATGATAGAATCTACAGGCAAGTTCGGCGGCATCAAAGTTGTCAGAGACCTCGCCTATATTGAACGCGTGGTAATTGCGCGCAAGATATAGTAAAATAAAACCGGCGGCCTGAACCTGTTTGTCAATATAAACGAAATAAACGTGCTCAGCTGGAAATTCAAACACCGGAGATACAATGGATAAGATAATAATTGAAGGGAGGAATAAACTCTCCGGCAGCGTCCGCATATCAGGGTCAAAAAACGCCGCCCTGCCAATAATCGCCTCTACCATATTGACCGCGAAGGAGTGCGTGCTCACCAACGTCCCCAGGCTCAATGATGTGCTTGTCATGAATAAACTTATAAAGACCGTCGGCGGTGATACTGATTTCACGGGTAATACTCTATACATCCGGAATAAAAATATAACTAACTTTAAAGCTCCCTACGACCTGGTCAAGACAATGAGGGCTTCGGTATATGTGATGGGCGCCCTGCTCGGCAGGTACAAGCAGGCTGAAGTCGCGCTGCCGGGCGGCTGCGTTATCGGAGAAAGGCCGATAAATCTGCACCTTCAAGGTTTTGAAAAACTCGGCGCCAAAATCAAGATAGAGCACGGTTATATTAAGGCAAAAGCAAAAACACTCAAAGGAGCCGAGATCAATTTTGACGTGGTGAGCGTGGGCGCAACCGCGAATATAATCATGGCCGCAACGCTGGCGGAAGGAAGGACGGTAATACGCAACGCCGCTTCGGAACCTCACATTGCAGACCTGGCCGTCTTCCTGAATAAACTCGGCGCGAAGATAAACGGGCACGGCACTAACACAATAGAAATCAGAGGGGTTCCTGAACTAAAAGGCGGGAAGTACTCTATAACGCCGGACTACATTGAGACAGGCACTTTCCTTGTCGCTGCGGGAATAACCGGGAGTAAAATAACCGTGGACAACACCCCCGTAAAAGACATTGAAATAGTATTGAACAAATTGCAGGAGGCCGGATGCAGGTTCAAAATAAACGGTTCAAAGATTACAATACAAGGCATAGACAGGCCCAACCCTGCTAATATAGAAACTCAGCCCTACCCGGGATTCCCCACTGACATGCAGGCGCAGTGGTCCGCGTTCATGTCGCTTTCTTCCGGGGCTAGCATAATAAACGAGACTATTTGGGAAAAGCGTTTCATGCACATACCTGAATTGAACCGTATGGGCGCCAATATCTCGGTAAAAGGCAATACAGCCGTTGTAGAGGGCGTGGCCGGCCTCTCAGGGGCTCCTGTAATGGTCTCCGACCTTCGCGCCGGCGCGTCGCTGGTGCTTGCGGGACTTCGCGCTAAGGGCACAACGGAAATCTCAAGAATCTATCACCTGGACCGCGGGTACGAAAGGATAGAAAAGAAGTTTGAGATGTTGGGGGCAAAGATAAAACGGGTTAAATAAAACGCAGTCAACAAGCTTCGAACACTTTGGCAAAAGAAAATTACGGAAAGCCGGCGGTATATTGCCCTTTAATTAAGGCGTCAGTTCTGATAAAATCGAACATGAAGATAATTCGTTCTACCGACACAAAACAGATTGGAACCTATTTCAAGCGGCTTATTAACACTGACAACCGCGCGGCTTCAATTGTCAAAGGCATCCTTGCCGCCGTTTCGAAAAATGGCGATAAGGCCCTTGTTACTCTCACGGCGCGCCTGGATGGATTTAAAACCTCACCAAAAGGCCTCATCGTTACAAAAAAAGAATTCACCGAGGCGCGGCGCACCGTAAGGCCGGAAATAATCTCAGCCCTTAATACCGCAAAAATGAATATTACTTCTTACTGCAAAAAGCAAAAGACGGCAGGTTTCACAATTTCTTCCGGGAAAGGCGCCAAAACAGGGATGTTGATTGTACCAGTGGACGGCGCCGGCATTTATGTGCCCGGCGGCAAGGCAGTTTACCCCAGCACTGTATTGATGAACGCAATCCCCGCGATAATTGCAGGCGTGCGAAGAATAATTATGTGCACTCCCGCGGATGAGGAAGGTAAAGTAAATCCTGTCATACTTGCCGCCGCGGACTTATGCGGAATTACTGATGTATATAAACTTGGCGGCGCGCAGGCTATAGCCGCCATGGCTTACGGGACAAAAACGGTCAGGCGCGTTGATAAAATAGTCGGGCCCGGAAATATCTATGTGGCGATCGCAAAAAGGATGATCTTCGGGCTGGCCGGAATAGAAAGCATTGCCGGGCCTTCTGAGGTTCTATTGATAGCGGACAGTTCCGCAAATCCCGAATACGCGGCTGCCGACCTTCTGGCCCAGGCGGAACACGATGAAGACGCGACCTGCATAATGATCACGGATTCCGCCGAATTCGCGAAGAAAACCCTTGATGCTCTTAAAAGGCAGAAAACCTGTCTTCCGAAATCTGCCATCATTAAATCGGCTCTTGAGAGAGGCTGTATAGTTATCGCAAAGAATCTGGAAGAAGCGGCAGCCCTCTCAAATGTATTCGCCCCGGAACACCTGCAGTTGATGACCGGGAAGAACGCGAAACTGCTGAAGCTCATCAGGAACGCGGGCGCTATTTTCATAGGGAATTACTCTCCCGTCGCGCTCGGAGACTACATTGCAGGAACGAATCATGTTCTGCCGACTTCAGGATCTTCAAGATTCTCTTCCGGACTGGGAGTTTCTGATTTTGTCAAAAAAATCGGTTATGTCAAATATTCAAAACAGGCCCTTAAAGGCGTAAGGTCAAAAATTGAACGGCTCGCAGAATGCGAAGGCCTTCGCGCGCACGGGAAGAGCGTAGGGTGCAGGCTATAACATATGCGACTCTCCCGTTTACGCCCGGGATTTGTCACTTGCTTGCGTCACAAAACAATCAGGGAGATAAAATGAAAAAGAGAAAAGCTTCCATAAAAAGAAAAACCTCCGAGACCAGCATAACGCTAGGGCTGGATTTAAACGGAAACGGAAACTTCAGCATTAAGACCGGCGACGATTTCTTTGACCATATGCTTTCACAACTGGCAAAACACGGCGGTCTGAACATTGAGCTTAAAGCAAAAGGAGACGCTGTGCCTGACTTTCACCACATGGTGGAAGACGTAGGGCTGGTGCTCGGAGACGCCTTCAAAAAAGCGCTTGACGACAAGAAAGGCATCAACAGATACGGCTTCGGCTCCGCGCCAATGGACGATTCGCTTGTAGCGGTCTCGGTGGACTTCTGCGGAAGGCCCTATCTTGTATTTGACCTGGCGCTCGACAAAAAGAAAGTCGGTATTTTTGATGAAGACCTTACTGAAGAATTCTTCAAAGCTTTCACAATGACGTCAGGCGCGGCATTGCACCTGCACAAGACGTGCGGCAAGAACCCGCACCACACAATAGAATCCGCTTTCAAGTCTTTCGGACGAGCCGTAAAAGACGCTGTTAAAATCACTGGGAGGGACATCCCTTCCACAAAAGGAAGTCTGTGAAGAAATACATCGCGGTAGTTGATTTCGGCATGGGTAACCTCCTTAGCGCCTCAAAAGCGCTTGATTCAGTCGGAGGAAACGCGGTCGTAACAGAAAGCAGGAGACTCATTGAAGACGCCTCTGCGGTTGTTCTTCCTGGCGTGGGAGCCTTCAGCGATGCCATGAAGAATCTTAAGAAGCTCAGGCTCGTGGACACTCTCAGGGCCGCGGCCGCGTCCGGAAAGCCTTTCCTCGGCATCTGCATAGGCCTGCAGCTTCTTTATTCGAAAAGCGAAGAGAACGGAAGCTGGGAAGGCCTCGACATTATTCCCGGCAGGGTAGTGCGCTTCCCTGAAGAAAAGGGCCTGAAAGTTCCGCAAATAGGCTGGAATAATGTTTACAAGACAAAACCCTGCCCTTTGTTTAATGGTGTTAAAGACGGTTCCTTTTTCTACTTCGTGCATTCCTACTACGGAATTCCTGATAAAAGAGGCGACATCGCAGCTACAACTGAATATGGGGTAAAATTCGCTTCTGCCATCGGGAGAGATAATGTTTCTGCAGTGCAGTTTCACCCGGAAAAAAGTCAAAAAGCCGGATTGACAATATTGTCAAATTTTGTAAAAATGGTTAAACAATAATGCTGATAATCCCCGCAATTGACATAAGGAAAGGCAGATGTATCCGGCTGGCGCAGGGAAACCTTAGAGATGAGACTGTTTTTTCCGAGGAACCTGAGGGCGTCGCGAAACTCTGGCAGCTTAAGGGCGCGAAAATGCTGCACGTTGTTGATATTGACGGAGCGGTGACCGGAATTCCAAAGAATCTTGACATTGTCCTGAAGATTGTAAAGACATTGAGGATACCCGTGGAATTCGGAGGCGGCATCAGAAATATAGAAACGCTGGACAAAATAATGAACGGCGGAGTAGAAAGGGCGATTCTCGGAACCTCGGTAATCAGCAACACCGATTTTCTCAAAGCAGCCGTGGACAAATACAAGCACAGGATCATGGTGGGCATTGACGCCAAGAAAGGGCTGGTTGCCGTTAAAGGCTGGAAAGAAGTCACAAATAAGAGGGCGGTCACAATTGCAAAAGAAGTCGAGGCTGCGGGCGTCAAGACAATACTCTTCACGGACATCGAAAAAGACGGAATGCTTTCAGGTCCGAATTTCAAAAACACCAAAGAGCTCGCCCAGGCCGTGAATATGGAAGTAATCGCCTCCGGCGGGGTGACCAGCATTGATGATGTAGAGAATCTCTGCGCGCTGGAAAAGTACGGAGTTTCCGGAATGGTCATCGGCAAATCTCTTTATACCGGCAATCTTGACCTGAAAAAGGCAATCAGGTTGGCCAAAGAATACCAGCCTTCCGACCTTCGGACCAGAAAAAAGAAAAATAAAATAAAAGCCCGAAAGAGCGGAAGGAGGATCTAGTGCTCGCTAAAAGGATTATCCCCTGCCTGGATGTCAAAGACGGACAGGTGGTGAAAGGCGTTAAATTCCTCGAACTGCAAAAGGCCGGCGATCCGGTAGAAAGCGCCTCCGAGTATGACAGACAGGGCGGAGATGAGCTGGTCTTTCTTGATATTACCGCTTCCCACGAAAAAAGAAAGATAATGATAGATGTCGTCCGCAGGACCGCCTCCACCATTTTCATCCCTTTAACTGTCGGAGGAGGCATAAAGACTGTCGGAGATATCCGGGCGCTTCTAAACGCCGGAGCAGACAAAGTTTCGATAAACACCGCCGCAATAGAAAACCCCGATATCATCAGCGAATCCTCGAAACTCTTCGGCAGCCAGTGCATTGTGACTGCTATCGACGCAAAAAAGGTATCGAACGAGAAATGGGAAATATTCACGCATGGCGGCAGGAACCGCACAGGGATTGACGCGGTTAAATGGGCAAAAAAAGCTGTTAAACTGGGTTCAGGGGAAATATTGCTTACAAGCATGGATGCCGACGGCACCAAGAAAGGCTATGACATAGCGCTGACTAAAGCTATCAGCGAATCTGTAAATGTCCCTGTAATAGCTTCCGGCGGAGCCGGCAACGTTGAGCATATGTATGAGGTGCTGACAAAAGGCAAGGCGGACGCCGTGCTGGCGGCTTCCATATTTCACTACAAGGAATACACGGTAAAGAAGGTTAAACAGGAACTAAGAAAACTTGGTGTAAACGTTAGAATCTGAAAAAGGAGATTAACAATTGAAAGCAATCTTAAAGCAGTGCAAATATTCCGCGGACGGGCTGATACCGGCGATAGTTCAGGACTACAAGACCGGAGACGTGCTGATGCTTGCCTATATGAATAAACTGGCGCTTCAAAAAACGCTGAAGACAAAAAAAGTCCACTTCTGGTCGAGGAGCAGGAACAAGCTGTGGCTGAAAGGAGAAACTTCCGGCAATATTCAGGTTCTGAAGAGCCTGGCTTTTGACTGTGATTCTGACGCCATCCTCGTTAAAGTCAACCAGCTTGGAGGCGCGGCTTGCCACACCGGCCGCAGGAGTTGTTTTTTCAAGCAGGTAAGAGGCTCCAATATTGCGCAAACAGGGAAAATACTGTTTGATCCGAAAAAAGTGTACGGAAAGTGAGCTGTGCATGAGAATACATCCCTGTTTAAGTGATTTCAAAAAACTGGCAAAGAGCGGCAATCTGATACCCATCTACGCCGAGATTTTCGCGGACATGGAAACCCCGGTTTCCGCATTCAAAAAGATAGAAAGCAAATACTCTTTCCTTCTCGAATCCGTTGTAGGAGGGGAACGGCTCGCAAGGTATTCCTTTCTGGGTTCAGATCCGTCGGTGCTTTTTATCTCTAAAGACAACAACATTGAGATTGTCCGGCAGGGCAAAAATACCGCCTTTACCGCGAAGAAAGACTGTCTTGAGGCTCTCAAAGAATTAATGGCGGAATACAAACCTGTCAGAGTTCCCGGACTGCCGCTCTTTTCCGGCGGCGCCGTCGGCTACCTCAGCTACGACATGGTAAGATACTTCGAAGAGCTCCCGGAAAAGAACGAGGATGACCGCAGTCTCCCTGACGCGGCTTTCATGATAACCGATACCCTTCTGGTATTTGACCACATTAAACATACAATAAAAGTCGTTGCTAACGTGCTGGTCAAAGGCTCCCCGGAAAAAGCCTACGAAAAGGGAGTTGAGTCTATAGAAAAACTTGTAGGCAAACTCAAGAAACCTGCAAAGGGCTCCATCCTTTCCGGACGTGACGGCAAGAAAACACACGCGGCCATGGTTTCAAATACTTCAAAAAACAAATATGTTGAAATGGTTGAGAAAGCCAAGGAATATATTAAGACCGGTGATATTTTCCAGGTCGTCCTTTCCCAGCGGCTGTCGGCCGTATCTTCAACAGACTCTTTTGATATCTACAGAGCGCTTCGGGTAATAAATCCGTCGCCCTACATGTTCTACTTGAAATATGGAGACCTCAGGGTCGCCGGAGCTTCTCCTGAAATAATGGTCAAAGTAGAGAACGGCATAGTTACCGAGAGGCCAATCGCCGGCACCAGGCCGCGCGGTAAAGACGAGGCCGAAGACGAAAAACTGACAAAAGAGCTCCTTAAAGACCCTAAAGAATTGGCGGAGCATGTAATGCTGGTAGACCTCGCAAGGAACGATATCGGAAGGGTCTGCGATTACAGCTCCATAAAGGTGGACGAGATGCTGTCAGTCGAGAAATACGCTTTTGTCATGCACATAGTCTCCAATGTAACCGGCAGGTTAAAAATGGACAGAGACGCCTATGATGTCATACGCTCCTGTTTCCCGGCCGGCACCGTAAGCGGAGCCCCGAAGATCCGCGCGATGGAGATAATAGAAGAACTTGAGCCGGTTCAAAGAGGCCCCTACGCCGGCATGATAGGCTACTTTGGTTTTAACGGCAACCTTGACTCTTGCATAACTCTTCGCACGATGGTCATAAACAAGAACAGGGTTTATGTCCAGGCAGGGGCGGGAATAGTAGCAGATTCAGACCCAAAAACGGAATACCAGGAAACTCTGAACAAGGCAAAAGCTTTAATGTCAGCGGTAGAACTCGCGGGGAAAGGACTTTAACCTGATGCGCAGATGCTCAGAGGCTCGGATGCTCGGCAAATTCAGAGCTGCATTAACTTTCTGTTAAGAGGAAACATGATACTGATAATAGATAATTACGATTCATTCACTTATAACCTGGTCCAATATTTCGGCGAGCTGGGGACAAACCCGGAGGTCGTCCGGAACGACAAAACATCCACCGCAAGAATTAGGGCGATGAAACCGCGCGCTATAGTAATTTCCCCGGGGCCAAAATCCCCCAAGGAAGCGGGAATGTCAAACGAAATTATTCTTGCTTTCAAAGATAAACTGCCAATCTTTGGGGTTTGTCTCGGACACCAGTGCATCGGACATGTCTTCGGAGGTAAAGTCATAAGAGCAAAAAATCTTATGCACGGAAAGACCAGTTTAATTCACCACAACGCCAAAGGTGTTTTTAAAGGTCTTGAAAATCCTTTTGAAGCAACCAGGTATCACTCCTTAATAGTCAGCGATAAAAAGATACCCAAGCAACTCGAAGTGACTGCATGGACGAAAGAAGGGGAGATAATGGGGTTAAGACACAGAGACTATCCGGTTTATGGCGTTCAATTTCATCCTGAATCCATACTGACAAAATCAGGAATGAAAATCATAAAGAATTTCGTTGATATCGCTTACGGGAAACAGAAAGCCTGAGGAATTATGATAAAAGAAGCTCTTCTAAAAGTTATTGACAATAAAGAGGACCTGACCAGGGACGAAATGTCCACTGTTATGGATGAAATTATGAGCGGCATCTGCCCGCCTGCGCTAATAGGAGCATTTTTGGTAAGCCTGCGCATGAAAGGCGAAACCATTGAAGAGATTTCCGGCGCGGCCGAATCAATGAGAAATAACGCAATCCATATAAAGACAAAACACAGGAATGTAATAGATACCTGCGGAACCGGCGGAGATAAAAGCGACACCTTCAACGTTTCAACAACGGCTGCTTTTATCGTCGCGGGCGCCGGAGTGCCTGTAGCAAAACACGGAAACCGCGCTGTATCATCAAAATGCGGAAGCGCCGATCTGGTTGAAGCGCTCGGCATAAAACTTGAGATTCCGCCAGAACAAATAGGGCGTTGCCTTGATGAAGCAGGAATCGCTTATTTGTTCGCGCCGCTGCTGCACACCTCAATGAAATTTGTAGCCCCTGTGCGCAAGGAACTCGGCATAAGGACCATTTTCAACATAATAGGCCCCCTTGCAAACCCTGCGAGAGTAAAGCATCAGGTGATAGGCGTATTCTCGGAAAAACTCATGAATGACTATATTCATGTTCTGAAAAACATAGGACACACCCGGGCGCTCGTCGTCCACGGCCACGGCGGGCTTGATGAAATATCACTGGCCGGCCCGACAAAGATATTGGAGCTCAATAACGGAAAGATAGAATCCTATACAGTGAAACCCGAGGATTTCGGAGTAAAACATTCAAAACTCTCTTTACTTAAGGGAGGGGATATATCGCAGAACAAAGCCATAACGCTCGATATTCTTAAAGGCGTGGGCGGTGTGTTCGCAGACATGGCGGTAATTAACGCCGCCGCCGGCATCGTCGCAGGAGGCAAAGCTCATAATCTTAAAGAAGGCGCAGACCTCGCAAGGCAATCTATTGCCTCGGGAGCAGCCTTAAAAACCCTTGAAGCGTTAAAAGAACTCACTAATTCCTGATGAATGATATCCTTGCAAAAATAACCGCCTTAAAACGGAAAGACCTTTCGGCGCTGAAAAAGCGCTTGCCTCTTCGCGTGCTGCTGAAAGCCATCGAAACCGCTCCGGGAACTATCAGTCTGTCCAAAGCGCTGAGAACCTGCCGCGTTTCAATAATCGCCGAAGTTAAGAAAGCTTCCCCCTCAAAAGGGCTGATTTCATCAAATTTCGCGCCTGTCAAGACAGCTCTTGAATTTGAAAAGAACGGCGCGGCGGCCATTTCCGTTTTGACAGAAGAGAATTTTTTTCTTGGAAACTTGGGCTATCTTGCCGCGATAAAGGGATGTGTCGGGGTACCGGTCCTGCGCAAGGATTTTATTATAGACGAATATCAAATCTATGAATCCCGCGCGGCAGGCGCTGACGCGATCCTTCTGATAACTGCCTGTCTGAGCAAAAAAGAATTAAGACATTTCATAAAACTCTCCCTCCTGCTTAACATGGACGCGCTTGTTGAAACACACGATACGAAAGAAGTTTTAACCGCCTTGGATTGCGGCGCGAAGATTATAGGGATAAACAACAGGAATCTCAGGAATTTCAAGGTTGATATTCGCACTACCGAAATAGTAAGACAGAGCATCCCGCCGGGAATAATCATTGTCTCCGAGAGCGGAATAGCTACGAAAGCTGATATACGTTACCTGTCAGCGTTAGGAATCAACGGCGCCCTGATAGGAGAAGCTTTAATGCGGTCAGCGGTTCCGGGGAAAGCGCTCAGGAGGCTAAAATGAAACTGGGAATCTGCAGCGAAGTCTTTAACGGCTGGGACTGGGAAGAAACCTGCGAATTTGTAAAAAGAACGGGGTATGATGGCATCGAAATCGCGCCATTCACCCTTGCCAAATCAGTTGGCCTGATCGGCGACGCAAGAAGAAGCGAGTTAAAGGCAGTCGCAAAAAAGCATGACCTTGAAATAATAGGCCTCCACTGGTTGCTTGTCAGTCCTGAAGGGCTCGCCATAACAACTACTGATGCGCTCCTCCGCGAGAAAACAAAAGCGTATTTCTTCGAACTTATAAGATTCTGCTCGGACCTCGGCGGAAAAGTTATGATTGTAGGATCTCCAAAACAGAGAAACGTGCCGGAAGGCATGACCTATGCGGCGGCAATTAATTCTGCCAAGGAATTCTTTATGGACTGCGCTAAGGAAGCCGGACGGTCCGGCGTTACCCTATGCCTTGAACCTCTCTCCACGGCTGAAACTAACATTTTCAGCACGGCTAAAGAGACGCTTGACTTCGTGAAGGAGCTTGACCATCCCAATTTTCAAATGATGCTGGATGTTAAAGCAATGTCTTCGGAAAGCAAATCAATACCTGCCATTATTTCGGACTGCAACGGTTACTTCAAACACTTTCACGCCAACGATGAGAATAAAAATGGACCGGGTTTTGGAAACACTGATTTTGTGCCTATAGCCGCGGCGCTTAATTCGTCCGGTTATGATAAATATGTGTCTGTCGAGGTCTTTAATTTCACACCGGGTCCGGAAGTTATCGCTAAAAAAAGCTGCGAATATCTTAAACGGATTTTCAAAACAGAACCGCATTGACATTGCATTCTGGAAAAGGTAATATCGCATAAATGAGCGCAGTGAAGAAGCGCATAGCAAGAGAAGCAGGTGCAAAAGCCTCCGGAAAAACTCCGGAGGCTTTTTTCATATATGACGCCAGCGGACGAATCCGCTTTTCTTATCTTGGATCAATCCTCGCGGCAACAACAATGCTTATTTTTGCAATGCTCGTCTTTAACATACTAAAAAAGAATGAACCGGCGGTAAAAGAACCGGCGGCGGAACTGACAAAACAGCCCTGCGGTTTAAAACAATTCGGGCCATATATAATAACCTGCGTTATTGACGGAGACACGGTTGTGCTAAATACAGGAGACCGGGTGCGCATGAAAGGCATTGACGCGCCTGAACTGCATCACCCGGTGATACCCGCTCAAAGATTCGGGGAGGAAGCGCGCGACTTTCTTAAAAACCTTGCGGAAGGTAAAAGGTGCTTTCTGGAATATGACGATTACGATTCAAAGGATATGTACGGCCGCGCACTGGCTTATGTATATGTTGACAATACCGACCTTAACGCCGAGATGCTTCTTCGCGGTTTTGCATATCTTTACACCTTTAAACCCTTCAGAAAGAAGGCCGCCTATACTGCCTGCGAGAGGGAAGCGCGTGAGAAACACCGCGGAGTGTGGAATTTTGACCTAAAAGACGGAAGGATTTCGCACCTGGTTAACAGCTATCAGTTATTAAACGATGCGGGTAAATCAAAACTGGACGACAATTTCAAGGAACTTCTGAGTATTTATCCGGCAAAAGGAGATTAAAATGGACAGAGCAAAACTATTGAATTTCGCAATTAAAGCTGGAATTACTGCCGCAGCGGCAATTGCCGTGCTATTGTGCTTTAAACTCCTAATAATTGATTCCCGCGGCCAAAAAACTGCTCCGCAAGCCGGCAATGTTGCGGGAGAGTTTGTTCCGCCGGTAAATGTTACCGTCTCAGATGCGGCCAACAATATTGGCAAGAATATCATTATTGAGGGCACGATTACCAAAAGCCATAATTCAGGAAAAGTTGTTTTGCTAAATTTCAAAAACGGCCTGAACCTCTATCTTACCTGTGTTATCTTCGCCTCGGATTTTAAAAATTTTCCTGAAAAACCGGAAAAATACTATCTCGGCAAAAAAGTGAGAGTTTCAGGAAGGGTGAAAGAGTATAAAGGAGCCCCGGAGATTATACTGGGTTCCCAGAATCAAATATCGCTAATCAAGGAGCCTTGAACCGCCTTTCAGGCCGGGATTTTATAGCTTTAGGAAATGCCGTCCATTTGCTATAATATTCTATGACGTTAGTTAAAGTATGCGGAATAACAAACTTGGACGATGCCCGGGCCGCCGTTGAGTACGGCGCGGACATACTTGGCTTTATTTTTGCAAAGAGTCCGCGGCATGTTACCCCGGCGCAGGCAGGCAAGATCACAGAAAAACTTCATCCTTTCACTCTTAAGGTCGGAGTTTTTGTTAACGAAAACCCCAGGGCAGTGCTAAAGCTGGCTTCCGCTATAGGACTTTCTGCCGCGCAGCTCCACGGAGACGAACGCCCTGAAATCCTTCCCCTTTTTCATCCGTTACCGGTAATCAAGGCCTTTCGCATCAAGGATAAATCTGACCTTGCTCTATTACCATCATACATTACCGCATCAGCTTTCCTGCTGGACGCTTTTGTCGCTGGTAAAAGAGGAGGCACAGGCAGGACTTTCGACTGGAAACTGGCAGTCTCAGCCAAGCAAATTGGAAATCCCGTCATACTTTCAGGAGGACTTACTCCGGAAAATGTCTCGGATGCGATAAGAAAGGTGAATCCCTATTGCGTCGATGTGAACAGCGGCGTGGAATCAAGGCCTGGCAAAAAGGACCTGAGAAAATTGAAAAAGTTTATTTCTAACTGCAAAAGAGCTTCAGGCTGAGGAGTATTATGCTTTTACCTGACAAGAGAGGATATTTCGGAGATTTCGGCGGCAGGTTTCTGCCTGAAACTCTCGTGCCTGCTTTAAGAGAACTGGAGGCAGAGTATTCAAGGGCTAAAAAGGACCCTAAGTTCATCCGCGAGCTCGAGTTTTACCGCAAGAACTACATCGGCAGGGAAACTCCGCTCTATTTCGCAAAACGGCTGACCGAGTACCTCGGCGGCCCGAAGATATACTTAAAGAGAGAAGACCTTGCGCACACCGGCTCACACAAGATAAACAACGCCGTAGGGCAGGCCCTGTTGGCTCTTCGCATGGGGAAGAGACGCGTCATAGCAGAAACAGGGGCCGGTCAGCACGGAGTCGCAACCGCTACCGTCGCGGCTAAATTCGGACTTGAATGCGACGTTTTCATGGGAGAGGAAGACTGCGAGAGACAAGCGCTTAATGTTCACCGCATGAAACTGCTCGGCACCAGGGTAATTCCGGTTAGTTCCGGTTCCAGGACTCTGAAAGACGCGCTAAACGAGGCTTTCCGCGACTGGGTTGCCACTGTTTCGCATACATACTACATTTTTGGCACTGTCGCCGGTCCTCATCCTTACCCTATGATGGTTAGAGACTTCCAAAGCGTTATAGGGAATGAGGCCAGAAAACAGATGCTCTCAATGGAAGGCAGGCTTCCCAATTACCTGATTGCCTGTGTCGGCGGCGGGAGCAATTCAATTGGGCTCTTCCACCGATTTTACAACGACAAGGAAGTCAGGATGATAGGCGTTGAGGCCGGCGGCAAAGGCATTAACTCAAAGTTACACTCTGCAACCCTAAGTTGCGGCAGGCCAGGCGTTTTGCATGGAGCTTATTCTTATATGCTCCAGGATAAAAACGGACAGGTTGTTCCAACGCATTCAATAGCTGCAGGACTGGACTATCCCGGTGTTGGACCAGAGCACAGCTTCTACAAAGCAACAGGGAGAGCTGAATACCATGCTGTAAACGATGCAGAAGCGCTAAGCGCGTATCACCTGCTTACACATATTGAGGGCATCATTCCTGCGCTTGAATCTTCGCACGCAATCGGATATGTGATAAAGCACCGGAAGCGCTTCAGGAAAGGCGAGATTTTGGTTCTGAACCTATCCGGAAGGGGGGATAAAGATGTCGGCAGGAACATCTAGAAAGACCAACAAGATAGACGAAGTTTTCTCTGTTATCAAAGGAAAACGCAAAAAAAACCTGATAGTCTATATAACTGCGGGGTATCCGGATATCCGTTCGACAGAGAAGCTTGTTCTGGAGATTGACAGGGCCGGGGCGGATATTATTGAGCTAGGAGTGCCATTTTCAGACCCGGTAGCCGATGGTCCGACAATTCAGGAATCCAGCCAGCATGCGCTTGCGGCACATGTCACTCTTGCCGGAGTTTTTAAGCTCGCCTCTAGAGTGAGGACAAAGATTTCTGCGGCTCTAGTCCTTATGGGTTACTATAACACAATTCTGCAGTACGGCTTGAATAAATTCGCCGAGGATTGCGCAAAAAACGGCATTGACGGCGTAATAGTTCCCGACCTGATTCCTGAAGAAGGAGGGAAACTCCTTAAAGCGTCCGGAGCGCAGGGTATAAAAGTAATCTTCTTTCTTGCCCCGACAAGCGACGACTCCAGAATTAGGCTTGTCTCAAAGTTGAGTCAAGGCTTTATTTACTGTGTCACGGTCGCCGGAATAACCGGGGCAAGGTCCGCCCTGCCGGATCTAAATAAATATGTGAACCGGATACGCCGATTTACGGATAAGCCGCTCGCGCTCGGTTTCGGAATTTCTACTCCCGGCATGCTTGCAAAAGTACTAAAGCATGCAGACGCTGCTATAGTGGGAAGCGCGGTTATCAAAGTAATCAAGGCAAACATCAAAAAACAGAACCTGCCCGGGATTGTGGGGGCTTTCATTTCGCGGCTAAGAAGAGGAGTCCCCGGGGAAAGGAAAACAGAGAAAAATGGATACCATGCTCAAAAGAATTGAAAATAGCTTCTTCGGAGAACCCGGGAAATATCTTGCAGCAATTTTCCTTGCGGTTCTTTTTCTTTTGGGGCTTTCCCACTGGATTTCATCTTTCCGTATGGGCAACATACCGATGTCGATAGCAGACTGGCCGAAAGAAAAGCAGTACTGCATGGTTCTTAAAGAAGCTATTACAGAGAAGAAAATACCGTATTTTATTTCGGAACCTGTCCAGCAGACTGACATGTTCCTCGGCTTGCCGGAAACAATGGTTTCGCCGCAGATCGTTCTTCTTAAGTGGTTAACGCCCGGAGAGTTCGAGTGTTTTAACATGGCTCTCTTCTACACGCTCGGGTTTGCCGGCTGCCTGTTAATCCGCAGGAGGTTTCGCCTGAACCTGCTGGCATTTACCGCGCTTTTTTTGCTCTTCAACTTCAACGGCTACACAGTTTCCCGTATGGGCGTAGGACACACGCAATGGTTCTCCGTATTTCTCCTGCCCTGCTTTGTCCTGCTGGTATTTGACCTTGAAACAGGAAAAAATGGACTAAAGACAGCGTTACAACTTTCCCTGCTCTTTTTCTTCATGCTTCTTCAGGGAGGATTCCATGTTTACGTCTGGTGCGTATTCTTCCTGCTGGTTTACATGTTAACAGATTTCAAGAAGTGGAAGAATATTTTGCTGGCTCTCGGGATTTCCGCGGCACTCTCGGCCTTCAGGTTACTGCCGGCTATCGTTGCCTTTGCCGGAAAGAACAACGCCGGCTCCAAGGGTTATCCGTCATTAATTACACTGCTGTCAGCCATGATGATTCCCAGGGACGTCAACTTTCAACTTTATCAGGGGGCGTTCGGCTGGTTTGAATACAACCTTTTTACGGATATCACGGGATTTGCTTTTATCGCCTTGTTCTGCATCCTCCCGGGGATTCTTTGGGCGCGCGCAAAGAATACTGAAAGCGGACCGGCGCTTTCAAAAATAGCCCCAAAAGGCCTCTATCTAACTATGCTTGTTCTTCTTTTCTTCACCTTTGACAGATTTTACGGCGTTTTTTCCTTTGTGCCATTCTTTAATTCTCAATCTGCGGCGCTCCGAATGGTAATAATTCCGTTCGTCTTTGCGGTTGTGCTTGCAGCTTCACGGTTTAGCGACTTCACAAAAAGCGTAAAAAACGGGGCGGCAAAGGCGCTGTTTTCCGCCGGCGTCCTGCTCATGGCCGGCTCGCTAATTGAACACGCGGAACTTTGGAAGATAAAACGGCTGGAAACACTGATGCCTCCGAGCGCCCTGCTGAACCTTTCGCTATCAATCGTTGAGAGAGATGCCCCTGTTTACAAGACAGCCGTGCTGTCGGGATATTTAATATCCTTAGTTGCTTTACTTATCGTTGTTATTCTGCAAATAATTCAAGGTACGAAAAAAACAAGAATATAACAGGGGAATAATGCCGCACAGCCAGTTTGTCCACTTACATAACCAT
>Ga0114951_10002715_pt1 | contig 19550 bp, 24 predicted proteins | sample AM7aDNAmetaG_FD_88677 | JGI IMG/M metagenome (GOLD analysis project Ga0114951, IMG submission 88677) | Freshwater microbial communities from Finland to study Microbial Dark Matter (Phase II) - AM7a DNA metaG | ecosystem: Environmental > Aquatic > Freshwater > Lake | place: Finland: Lake Alinen...
ACGTCGCCAGCCTGAGTTTCGATGATCGGAAGGGCAGTAAGTGAACCACCGCCTTTAAGCATCGGTCGCAGAACTTCCGGAAGGTCGTTCATTTGGGCGACTACCTCATCATTATCGATGATCTTGGCAGCTCTTTCCAGTAATCTGGAGTGAAGGTAAAACACGTCGCCCGGGTAAGCTTCGCGGCCTGGCGGGCGGCGGAGTAGCAGGGAAACTTCGCGATAGGAGACAGCCTGTTTAGATAAGTCGTCATAAACGATAAGTGCATCCCTACCTGAATCGCGGAAGAATTCGCCGATGGTAGCGCCTGCAAACGGAGCATAGAACTGCAGTGCAGCCGGATCGCTGGCGGTAGCCATGACGATAACGGTATAGGGCATTGCGCCGTGCTCTTCAAGCGTTTTAGCAATCTGGGCAACAGTAGAGCCTTTCTGTCCGATAGCAACATATATACAATAAACGGGTTTTCCGTTTTCGTAACCTTCTTTCTGATTGATAATCGTATCGATAGCGATAGCCGTTTTACCGGTCTGCCGGTCGCCGATAATCAGTTCGCGTTGTCCGCGGCCAATCGGGATCATGGCATCAATGGCCTTGATACCGGTCTGAAGCTATTGATTAACACGCTGGCGGAATATTACGCCCGGGGCTTTACGTTCAAGAGGCAGATCGATCAGTTTACCAGTGATGGGTCCTTTGCCGTCGAGCGGATCGCCGATGGTATTGATCACTCGTCCGAGGAGTCCTTCGCCGACCGGTATTGAGGCGATCCTGCGCGTGCGTTTAACACCGCTTCCCTCGCCGATACCAACGGAGGCGCCTAAAAGTACCGTACCCACATTATCTTCCTCGAGGTTAAGGACGATGCCCATTACGCCATTGTCGAATTCGACCAGTTCGTTGCTCTGGACATTTGATAGGCCATAAATACGGGCAATTCCGTCTCCAACCTGCAAAACAGTTCCAACTTCTTCGAAGCTCGCATCGAGCTTCAGTCCTTCAAGTTGCTGCTTCAAAATCTGCGAAATTTCCGCCGGTTTAATGCTTGCCATGGTCAATTATTTCTTTGATTCTCTTAATTCCTGTCTAATCCTTTTCAATTTCGACTGCACACTGGCATCCAGCTGCTGGTCTTCGAGCGTCAGAATAAATCCGCCGATAAGGGATTCATTGGTCTCCGTTGTCATTTCGATTTTCTTTTTGCTCGACTTCTCCAAACTTTTTTTCAGGCCATCGAGGAAGGCAACATCCACTGGAATTGCCGATTCCACTTTCGCCTCCATGATCCCCTGATCCTTTTTATACAGCTCCATAAACATCCTGCAGGTGGAAGCGAGGTTCGATTCGCGCCTGTGTTCTACGAGCAACTGCATAAATTCCAATGTCAGAGGGTCAACGGTTCCAGCCAGTACTTTAGCAACCAGCCCTACCTTAACAGAACTTGTAATTACAGGGCTTTCCAGGAGCCATGTGAATTCAGCGGACTCATGCAGCAAGTCCATCAGTTTGGATAGGTCCTGCTTTACGATCTCAACCTTATTCCGCTCTTTGGCCAATTGGAAAAGAGCTTTTGCATATCTGGATGCTAAGCGGCTGTTATCCATAGAACTAATTCAATTTCAAATCACTGAGTTGTTCCTTGATCAGGGATTCCTGCTTGCTGCGATCGGCCAGTTCCTTTTTCAGGATTTTTTCGGCGATATCCACTGAAAGAGTGGCAACCTGCTGTCTGATTTCACTCATAGCTGACAGTTTTTCGCTTTCTATCTGGCGGCGGGCATGTTCAAGAAGCCGTTCATTTTCGATTGCAGCCTCTTCGCGTGCCTTATTAATCAGTTGTTCCCTGATCTGTCGGGCCTCGGCAATGAGCAGCTCACGTTCGCCGTGTGCTTCCTGCATCATCCGATCATGCTCAGCCTGCAGCCGGGATAAACCTTCCCGTGCCTCACTGGCTGAAAGGAGGGCATTATCAATCGATTGCTCACGTTCTTTGAGCATTTTGAGGACAGGTCCCCAGGCAAATTTCTTCAGTATAAAAAACACGACAGAAAAAGCCAGAACCATCCAGAAAATCGTTCCGTAATCCGGTGATACTAGTCCCATACTCTTAAATTTAAATCAGCTGCAATCCCGGATTTCCGGGTTACAACCTTATTTAACAAGAAACACAATCAATAAGCACACGATCATGGCGAAGAAACAAGCTCCTTCAACCAGAGCAGCGGCTACAATCATGTTAGTCCTGATATCTCCAACCGATTCCGGCTGGCGTGCGATGGCTTCCATAGCACCTTTACCAACCTGACCGATTCCGATACCAGCACCAATGCCGGCTAATCCGGATCCAATTGCAGCACCCATTGAAGCCAACGGTACCATTGAGGTAGCCGCCTGTAGAATAAATACTATAAAACTTAACATACTCTTGAGGTATTTGGTGTTAATAAAATTCTAATGATGTTCCTCCACTTTCGCCATACCGAAATAGATTGCCGAAAGCAGGGTAAAAACATAAGCCTGAATAAATGCGACCAGCAGTTCGAGCATGGTCATAAAAACGTAAAATAAAATGGCAACCACCGACGAGCCATAACCGGCAATCCAATGAATCTGACCGAAAATAAAAATCATGACGATAAAGCTCAGAGCGATAAAATGCCCTGCAAGGATATTGGCAAAAAGCCGGATGCAGAGGACCAGAGGTTTGGTGAATACGCCGAGCAATTCAATAAATGGCATCAGTGGTATAGGAAATTTCAGCCACCAGGGCACTCCCGGAGCATCAAAAATATGCTTCCAGTAATTCTTGTTGGTGCTGAAAGTGGTAATCGCGAAGGTAAATACAGCAAGTAAGGCAGTGATAGCAATATTACCTGTAACGTTGGCCCCTCCCGGAGGAATTGGTATCAGGCCCATCAGGTTATTGGTCAGAATAAAAAAGAATGCCGTTAAAAGGAAAGGCATAAATTTTTCATACCGGTGAAGTCCGATCGATGGAATGGCAATATCATCCCTTACAAAAAGAATGACCGGTTCAATCAGCGCCTGAAATCCGGTTGGCGCCTTGTCGGTATTCTTGGAATATTTTTTCGCCATCGGCAGGAATACCAGTAGCAGAAGCAGCAGGCTGACGAGCATAGCGGCTACTGTTTTGGTAATTGATATATCGAATGGCATCGGTGCTGTTTCGTTTATCGTTCCATTGGTGTTAGCCTGAACGATTTTCCCTTCGTGCGGACCTTCCTCGGCCAGCATATATCCATTATATGGCTTGGTTCCATGATGAAATTTTGAGGAAAGGAATACCGAGAGGCCCTTCTCCTTTGTATAAAGAATAACGGGGAGCGGGATACTGATTTCGGTTTGTCCGATTTTCATGATATGCCACTCATGAGAGTCCATCACATGCTCCATGATAAACTTACCGGCATCGAATTTCTTGGGAGCTTCGTTAGGCTCATTCTGGCCTTCTCCGCTAAAAGCCAACAGTGGTCCACCGGATGTGACCATCAGCAGCAGAATCCAGGTAAAATACATCCATCTCTTCATTCCTGTTCGATTTCTGTAAGGTGCCAAATGTAAAAAAAAATTATCGTTTTGCCTGCTTCCGAGATTGCCTGTTCAATGATCTTGCCTCAAATATCATGTATACCAGGTACATTACAAATGTTCCCAATATAAATGAAACGGCATGCTCCTTATGCAGCAAGGAATAGATTATCAGGACAACCATCAGCACAAATAATTTCAACCCCTTATAAATCAGGAATGCAGTGTTAAATTGGCTGAATTTCTTGTCGAGAAGGCTTGAAAGTTCAATTTGGCCGGCGACTGTCAGGATAACCAGAATTCCGAGCATGAATGGTAGTGCCGGAGCGTATTGTCCCGGAAAGATCAACAAAAAACCCACCAGTCCGAGTACAATTAGTAAAGCTGTTATTGCTGTAAGTTCAATCCAGTACCTGGAGTCGATGTTCTTCATTTTGAAAATTCCTTAATCAATAAAATGATAATCATGATTACTGCACCGACAGAAAACAGCAGGGTAAACAGGGGGAACCCGATATGAATCCATTTATCAATCTGCCAACCAATAAAAAAAGCGGTCAGAACGACCGCAATCATTTTGAAAGCCAGATTAGAATAACGGGCATAATCACTTAACATCCGTTTTTCCTTGTCGAGCTGACTATTTGGGAAGTTCGACTTCTTTCCGTCTTGCATCGGAGTCGGTATCCATTCGGCAGGTACCGGTAAATATTGCACCTGGTTCGATAGCGAGTTTGCGGGCGATGATCTGGCCGTTCATCCGGGCGGTGGATTTCAGGCTTACCAGATCAGCGGCATGAATATTTCCGGTTATTTGTCCTGATACTTCCAGTGTTTGACAAACAATGTCGCCAACTATTGTTCCGGAAGCTCCGATCACAACCTTTCCTTTGATATCCATTTTCCCCTGTAGCTGCCCATCGAGACGGATTCCGGAGTTGGATTCAATATCCCCTTTAACCTGTGTTCCTGCGGAGATCAGGTTAATAGCGTTGGTCGATTCGATTTCTTTTGCCATATCGCGTATTTTTTGCAGGTAAATGTAAAAAAAACCGGCTTATCAACAAAGTTTTAAACAGGATCGTAAGCCCAGGTCAGATAAAGAGCTCCCCAGGTAAATCCACCGCCAAAGGCAGTGAGGATTAGCTGGTCGCCTTTTTTCAGCTGACTTTCATATTCTGATAAGACAAGCGGGATAGTTGCAGTGGTGGTATTTCCGTATTTCTGGATATTTACCATAACGCGGGATGAATCGAGACCCATGCGACGGCCAACAGCTTCAATGATACGAAGGTTAGCCTGATGAGGTACGAGCCATAATTTATCAGCCGGGAGATTATGTTTCTCCATCATCTCGACGGAAATATCTGCCATTTTTGAAACAGCCATTTTGAAGACGGGCTGGCCATCCTGATACAGGTAATGTTCCCTGGCATCGACAGTTTCATGCGAAGCAGGTTTTACGGAACCACCGGCTTTCAGGTACAGGTATTTTCTTCCCGAACCATCGGTACGGAGGATATGATCCTGAATACCATATTCAGTGCTGGGTTCCAGCAGGACAACGCCGGCAGCGTCACCGAAAAGAGGACAGGTATTGCGATCCGTATAATCGGTTATGGTGGACATTTTATCAGCACCAATGCACAGAATCTTTTTTGCGGTTCCGGTTTCGATGAATTTCGAAGCAACGGTCAGCATATAAACAAATCCGGAGCAGGCGGCAGCCATATCGAAGCTGAACGCATTTTTAATACCAACCTTATCACTGATGATATTGGCAGTTGCAGGAAAGGCCATATCTGGAGTGACAGTGGTGCAAATCACCATGTCGATATCGTCAGGATTGGTCCCGGTTTTTTGCAACAACTTTTTTACAGCGGGTACGGCAAGGTCAGAGGTTCCCATCCCAGGGTCTTTAAGGATATGACGTTCCCTGATACCAGTGCGCGAAACGATCCATTCGTCGGTGGTATCCACCATTTTCTCCAGGTCAGCATTAGTGAGGATATCTGGCGGATAATAAGCCTCAATCCCTGTTATGGCAGCAAATATTTTTTGCATTATTCGAATGCTTCTTTAAGTTTCCTAATTAAACCCGACTGAACCAGTTCCTGGTTTTTGATAAGCATGTTCTTTATGGCGAGTGGAGTTGATTTTCCATGTCCGATGAGTACCGGCATACCTACTCCAATAATCGGGATCCCACCAAAGTTCTCGTAATTATATTGTTGAAAAAAGGGATTCGAAATGTGGAGTTTTTGTGACAGGTCGAAAACGGATTCTGCGAGCTTAAGCACAACATTACCGACAAATCCTTCACATACAACGACATCTGCCTTATCAGCAAAAATTTCATTTCCTTCGACATTACCGATGAAATTAAAGTCGGTGCTGTCCTTCATCATCTGGTAAGCGGCTTTTGTAAGGAGATTACCTTTTTCCTCTTCTTCACCGATATTCAGCAGTCCGACTTTTGGATTGGCGGTACCATGAACATGCTCGGAGTAGAAAGATCCCATGATGGCATATTGATACATAACATCAGGCCTGGCATCAGGATTCAGGCCAACATCAAGCAGCAGGGTATATTCATTTTCACCTTTTGGAATCGATACACCAATGCATGGACGGATAATTCCCGGAATAGATTTTATGGTAAACATGGCCCCGGCCAACATGGCACCGGTACTACCTGCGCTGCAGAAACCATCAAGTTTCCCTTCGGAAAGCATCTGGAAGCCGACTCCCATGCTGGAGTCTCTTTTCTGCGAAAAGGCTTTAACAGGATGATCGCTCATTCCGATGACTTCGGTGGTACCTATAACAAGAAAATTGCCGGGGTCGAAATTCTCCTCCCGGCAAGTAGCTTCTATGGCTTGCCTGTCGCCTATTAATACAAGTTCAACATCGGGGGGCATTTCCCGTTTAGCAAGTATGGCCCCTTTGGTAGTTGAAATGGGAGCGTGATCACCCCCCATAATATCCAGACCGATTTTCATCTGATTAGGATCTGATGATTACCTGCCTATGCGGTGACTTCCTTTTCGATGGCAAGTTTACCACGATAGTGTCCGCATTCCGGACATACACGGTGATACTGAACGGTAGCGCCGCAATTTGAACAGGTAGCCAATTGAGAAGGGGTAGCTTTGTAATGAGTTCTCCGCTTATTTCTCCTCTGTTTCGATGTTCTGTGCTTAGGATTTGGCATGACAGTAACTATTTATTTTACACTCAATTTCTTCAATAATTCAAGCATTTCCGGATTACAGCCCGGTTTTCCGTCTGCCTGATCAGGATGAACCTTACGCATGGGCAGACTTAGAACGACATATTCATAAAGGTATTGCGACAAATCGATCTGGTATTCTTCTTTTGGAAGCCAGACCACATCAAATTCGTCTTCATTGTTCCCTTGACCGAATTTACCCAACAGGCTAAATTCGCCGGTTATTTCCTGTTGATATTCCTCCAGGCACCGGTCGCAGGGTAGCAAAACCCACCCGTCGAGTAGAAAACTAAACTCCAGCTGTCGGTCTTGCTTAGTCATTTCGACATTCACAGACACTTCAGCATGTTGGATCTCACCCTCGGGGAATAGTCCAAAGAACGCATCAACTAGCTCAAATTCAAACTCATGTAAACCATTTGAATATGAGCTGAAAGGGATAATATATTCAGAAAACCGTTTCAACCCTCTTTCAAAAAATGTCCGGCAAAAGTATAAAACAATATCGGAATAACAAAAGACTATTTCTTCAGGACGATCCTGAAGGTGGTGCCACGGTTAATTTCAGAATTTCTAACGAAAATTTTTCCGTCATGGTAATTCTCTATAATCCTCTTTACCAGTGATAATCCGAGGCCCCAGCCACGAGGTTTGGTGGTATATCCAGGTTGGAAAACAACTTTGTAGTTCGATTTCTGAATGCCCTTGCCTGAATCGCTTATATCCAGATAAACGACCTGGTTTTGGTCCTTAACGTAAATATTTATCTGCCCTGATCCATCCATGGCATCAATGGCATTTTTGCAGATATTTTCGACCACCCACTCAAACAGGGTAAGGTTGAGGGGAACATAAAGCTCGTCGAGATCGCCGAAGTGCAATTCAAATTTAACTTTGTCGGAGGTCCGGTTTTGCAGATATCTGACCGAATTATCGAGCACAGCAAGCAAATTTTCCGGCAGTAGAACCGGTGTGGAGCCTATTTTGGAGAAACGGTCGGCAATGGTTTCAAGCCTCCTCACATCCTTTTCCACTTCCCTGATAATTTCCGGACCTGACTCCTCCATTTTCAGCAGCTCAACCCAGGCCATAAGAGAGGATATTGGGGTACCGAGCTGATGAGCCGTTTCCTTTGACATCCCGACCCATACCTGGTTTTGCTCGGCCTGCCGGGTAGAGCTGAATCCAAAATAAGCCATGAACACAAACAGGAAAATGATGCACATCTGTACAATCGGATAGAGCTGTATGCGTGTAAGGATATAGGAATCCTTGTAGTATAAAAATTGTTTCGAGCCTGGCAAATCAATAAGAATAGGAGCATGCTGCGCCTTCATTTTGGCCAGTTGGCTGGCCAGGTATTTTTTACTTTTCAGGCTGATATAATCCAGGTTCTTGCCATCGGCTAAGGGCTGATTGAGAGTATCGTAAAGCTTTAGATTCCTGGCAATCAACATGTTGCCGTTCTCATCAACGGTAATGACAGGGATAGTTGTATTGTTCTGTATGATATTCAGCAGAAAATCAAAATACACTGTTTCCTTGCTGAGGTTTGTGTTATTCAACTGCTCGGTAGCGGCAACCCAGGTCTCCATCTTGAGCTTTTCCTCACCCTCGAGCTTTTTCACCATGGTATTGGTATACCAGGTGGTAGCAATTCCTATAATTACAGCACCCGCAAGAAGTAAGAATTTCCAGCGTTGTTTACGCGTATAGATGTGCAAAACAGTAAGTATTTAGTATTAGGAACAGTCTCTGGTTTCAGTAGAGGAATTTAAAACGATATCATTACTATAGATATTGTATCAGGTCTTGTTTTTTTTCAATCAATTTTGATACAAAAGTTCCGGGTTCCGAGGACATCAGATCGAGCTCAACGATTTGCTGTTTTTCACGGACCTGGGTACTATGGGTATAGGTCTTATCGTAGTATGGCAGCAGTTGTCTGACCACCCCGTCGAAATCCCCTTTTTCAAGCATTTCCAGGCATTGGTTGGTGACAAGGCCGCCGAGCCTTTTCGAAATCTGGTTAATAGATGCAGCTAACTTTTCTTTGTCGAGCGAAGCATACTCATCAAGAATGATTTTTATCCTCAATTCCAAGGCAATTTTTATTCTGAGGAGCGGTGAGGATTTCATCGCTAAATAGAAGGGTTCGGGCATGAATATCCTGCCAATCTGCCGGCTCTCATCCTCGAGCCAGATTACCTGATCGGGATTAAATTCCTGTAAGCTGAGAAACAGGTCATTTTCGAATTGTTCATTCGTTGGCTGGATGCCCAGACCTATTCCTCCGAATACCGATCCCCGGTGGTTGGCCAATTTTTCGAGGTCGACCACTGCTTCGCCGGAATCAGCCAATTGATGCAGCCAGATAGTTTTGCCGCTTCCGGTGAGCCCTCCGAGGATAATGAATTTTTTACCGGTTACCAGGTTTTCACGGATATGGGACCGGTAGTTTTTATATCCGCCCTTGAGTACGTTAACCCTGAATCCTGCGGTTTCCAGCAGCCAGCTCATGGATGCGCTTCTCATACCCCCGCGCCAGCAGTGAACCAGAATTCTTTTTTCAGGCGCAAGCTCCCGCGCTACCTGCACGAAACCCGACATTTTAGGGCCAACAATATCCAGTCCCATATCAAACGCTTCGGAGCGGCCGGTCTGCTTATAGATCGTACCAACCCTGGCTCGTTCCTCATCATTGAACAAAGGCATATTGATTGCCCCGGGGATATGCCCAAGAGCATATTCCGATGGCGACCTGACGTCAACCACTGGCTGCACCGCTGCCAATTCAAGAAACTCCCCCGGTTGGATCTCTTTCATATTTTTTCTCCCGGAATTTAAATCCCGGGCTATTAATAATTAGCGCTGAAGGAAGTTACCTAATAATCCCTGGCTTTCCTTGCCTGAATTATGTCCCCATGGCGCAAGGGCCTGAATCAGTTTATTGATCGGCATGGATTGGAGCCATACTCTGCCCGTACCTCTCAGAGTGGCTAAAAACAGTCCTTCCCCTCCAAATACCATCGACTTCAGGCTTCCGGTGGTTTCAATGTCATAATCGATATTTTCCTCGAAAGCCACAATACAGCCGGTATCCACTCTGAGGGTTTCCCCTTTAAGTTGTTTCTCGATCACTGTACCGCCGGCATGAATAAACGCCAGTCCGTCGCCTTCGAGCTTTTCCAGGATGAACCCTTCACCGCCAACCAGGCTGCTGCCTAAACGCCGGTTAAAAACTATAGATAAATGGGTACCCATTGCGGCACATAAAAACCCGCTTTTCTGCACGATCAGGCGTCCGCCAGTGGTTGCCAGGTCAATGGGAATAACAGTTCCCGGATAGGGTGCCGAAAAGGCAACCCTCGATTTGGAATATCCCTGATTGGTAAAATGTGTCATAAACAGCGATTCCCCAGCAATAACCCGGGAGCCAGCCGATAACAGTTTTCCGAGCAAGCCCTGGTTAGCCTCGCTTCCGTCGCCCATTTTAGTATCAAAATTGATACCCTCCTCCATATAAACCATTGCACCAGCCTCAGCAATGACCGTTTCCATAGGATCGAGCTCAATTTCAACAAGCTGAATATCGTCGCCGATAATTTTGTAATCAATCTGATGTGAGTTCATACTATTAATATTTAAAGTTCGTGACAGCTTCGATAATCAAACCAGCCGCATTTCTGATCTCCTCTTCGGTATTATAGCGACCGGTGGACAGGCGAATGGTTCCCCTGGCAACATCAACCGGAACCTCCATGGCCTTAAGAACACCGGAAACGTCAGTCTGGCCGGCATGGCAGGCAGCACCTGCCGAAGCGGCCACTCCGGGCAGCGAGCCAAGTAATGTGTTAGCCTCAATACCGGGGAATCCTATACTAAGGGTATTGGGGAGTCTTTTTTCCGGATGACCGTGAACCACTGCTCCCGGGTAGCCTTCAAGAAGGAGGGTTTCAAGCAGACCCCTCATTTTTTTCATATGGCTGGCATTTCCGGCCAGATTTTGCCCGGCCAATTCACCAGCCTTTCCCAGACCGGCTATCTCCAGAACATTTTCTGTTCCCGGCCGGCGATTTTGCTCATGATCGGCACCGTGAGTGATTTTATCCAGGTGGATACCCTGCCGGATATAGAGTGCCCCGATCCCTTTTGGTGCATAAAATTTATGACCGGCGACTGTCAAAAGATCAACATTAAGCACATTCACATCGACCGGAATTTTACCCACGCTCTGGGCAGCATCACAATGCATCAAGATGCCCTTTTCGCGTGCAAATTTTCCGATTTCAGCTACCGGTTGAATGGTTCCAACTTCATTATTGGCATGCATAACCGAAATCAGGATGGTATCGGATTGAACAAGCCGCAGTATCTCATCAGGATCAACCATACCATATTGATTCACCCCCACCCGGGAAATGCGGAAACCCTCTTTCTCTAAATACCCGCATACCTCGAGAACTGCAGGGTGTTCAATGGCTGTTGTGATGATATGATTGCCGAGATGGCGCCGGGCGCGCGCGGCACCCAGTAGGGCCATGTTATTGGATTCGGTTCCGCCGCTGGTAAAAACAATTTCGTAGGCTTCGGCGCCAAGAAGACTTGCGATATGCTTACGTGCCTTTTCCACAGCCAGACGGGTTTGAGAACCATAAAAATGGCTGCTGCTCGGATTGCCGAAAAACTCTCTCAGAAAGGGCTCCATGGTATTGGCTACCTCAGGATCTATGGGTGTGGTAGCATTATAATCGAGATAAATCGGACTGGTCATGATTTAGGTGGTTATCGGTATTTATTATTGACCCCTTCCATCATACCCAGATAATCCAGAAACCGCATCTCCGAGATCAGTCCGTTCTCGACAGCTTCGCGCACCGAGCAACCCGGCTCATGGGTGTGTGAGCAATTATAAAACTGGCATGAATCGGAGTGTTTGAAAATTTCCGGAAAGTAATGGTACAACTCGTTCTTATCGATCTCGAGCATCCCGAATCCCCTGATTCCGGGGGTATCAATGATATGCCCTCCCGAAGCAATTTCAACCATTTCCGGAAAGGTCGTGGTATGCTTTCCAGATTTATTGGAAACCGATATTTCGCTGGTTTTCATGTTCTTCAGCGGGTCAAGGGAATTAATCAGGGTTGACTTTCCCACACCGCTGTTACCGCTGACAAGCGTTATTTTACCGGGCAGGTAACTTCTTATTTCCTCCAGTCCCTTTCCATTTAGAAGAGAAAGGTTATGGCAAGGGTATCCGGCCAGAGTGTATGCGTTGGTCCAGTCGAAAAGGGCACCAAGTTCCTCAGGTCCATAAAGATCGGTCTTGTTGAAAATCATGACTACCGGCACACTGTATGCTTCGGCGGTAACCAGGAACCTGTCGGCAAACATGGAGAGGGTGACTGGTGATTTCAAGGTGATCATAAGGAAAGCCTGATCGATATTAGCCGCCAGGATATGTGATTCGCGTGCCAGGTTTATGGCTTTCCGGATAATGTAATTTTTTCGCGGATGGATATTTGTTATTATTCCCTTGCCTGGTTCTTCAGAGCTACCATCGACCTGATCGCCCACTGCCACAGGGTTGGTTGTGCGGATCCCTTTCATCCGGAAGCTCCCTTTGATGCCACAAATAATAACCTCACCACTGCCCGTTCTCACGGTATGATACGAGCCGGTCGTTTTTATTACGGTCCCTGAAAAGAAGGTAGCTGCCATATTTTGGCGAAATTACGAAAAAAGGTTCGCTAAAGCTCACTAATGGGCTCCGCTGCGCTCCGCTAAGAGGTCGCTTCGCTCCTAATAGGATCAGCTGCGCCTCCCTAAATGGTTCGCTTCGCTCACTAATTTTGCGCTGCGCGCTAATTCTCAATTATTTAGCGACCGCAGTGAGCATAGTTAGCGAACGAAGTGAGCATAATTAGTGAGCCGAAGGCGAACCTATTAGCTAAGCAAAGCGAAGCATAATCTACAATATGAATGAAAGGTCCCCCCCGGGGCTTACTTCCCTCGGGGCATCGCCTTTGCGGAAAATCCTGGCTGGCCGCGGGCCGATGAGTTTTATTGCACGGTTATGGATTTCGAGCATAGTGCCTTCGCGGAGTCCAACAACATAAATATCAGGATTGAGCTCGATGAATTCTTCGATCCGTTGTTCGCGGGTTTCTCCGGCATGGCCTTCGGGATGAGCATCGAGATAATGCGGATTGATCTGGAACGGTACGAGATTACAGGAATAAAGGCCCACCGGATCAACTACAGGCATGTCATTGGTGGTCCTGATTGTCGGGCAGGCGACATTTGCGCCGGCACTCCATCCAATAAATGGCGTTCCGGTGAGTACTTTTTCTCGAATGGCATCAATCAGGTTAAAATCATGCAGCATCCGTGTCAGCTGCCAGGTATTTCCGCCTCCGATTACAATGGCGGCTGCCGCTTCAACAGCCTGAACAGGTGATCCGTAATGGTGAATAGATTCCACACCGATACCGATCTCCCTGAACTTTTCCTGCACCTTTTTCTCATAAAGATCATAGGAAAAGGTTACTGCAGCATACGGAATGAAGAGAACCTCATTAACCGATGGTTTGAGAAACTCACCGATCTGTCCGATGGGGTGCTGAAGATAGCTTTCCCCGGCATTGGTTGAATTACTTATTAAAAGGAGTTTCATACTTTTTTTGCTTCCGTAAAACGTTTCATCAGGATTTCCCGGTTAAAATTTTCCGGGTTTCTTTGGATATCTAGATAAATAAATTCTGTGCTTAAAGCTTTATATATCATTAGCTTGCCGCTTAAAGTCTCTCCAGCTCCGGTGATAATCTTGAGTGCCTCATTCACCTGCATAAGTCCAATAATCCCAGGCAGTACACTATATATTCCCAGCACTGGTCTTGGAATCTGACTCGCAGGAATTGTTTCGGGGTGCAGGCAGCGGTAACTGGGGCCATTCCGATAATTGAATACCGACACCTGGCCTTCGTACTTATGAACTCCCCCATGCACCATAGGTTTATCAAGGAGAATACAGGCATCATTAATGACGTACCGTGCTTCCAGATTATCCGTACAATCGAGGATTAAATCGTAATTTTTTATGATTTCGAGGGCATTCTGAGCGTTCAGGCGGCGGTTAATCATGACCATTTCAACCAGGCTATTCATCTTCCTCATCCTGCTGCTTGCAACAATGGATTTTAACTTACCGATATCATCAAACCCATAAAAAACCTGGCGCTGCAAATTTGATGTTTCCACCTGATCATCGTCAAGTATCCCCAGCTTACCGACACCTGTTGCAGTAAGATACTGGATTACAGGACAACCCAGACCGCCGGCGCCGACCACCAGAATCCTGGCATTTCGGATCCTGGTTTGACCAGTTTCACCTATTCCATCAAGAATAAGATGACGGTGGTATCTGAGCTTTTCGGGATCGCTGAGTGGAATCATGGTCCGAAAGTAAAAAAAAGAAAAGAGCTGACAGCTTTTGAAAAGCTGTCAGCTCTAAAATTCGTTAGCTAATGTTCGAATCAGCCGCCGAAATGTATGCCAATTGTAACCGGATAGATCTCAGGTCCCTTGCAGTTTTCGAAAAGCGTTTGCGGATAGTAATTTGCAAACAACTGAACACCACCGTAACCAACACGGGCGGTAAAGCCGTAATTAAAGTCTCTCAGGTAAAAATCATCTTTGATCTTAATTTTTTGCTTTTCATCGTTGACCGTATATCTCTGAACCTGACGCGACCCGATTCGGAGTCCGCCGATAACACCAGCGGCCAGTTTAATTCGTTTATTTTCGCCGTAAACCGGGATCTGGAATTCCGCCATCAATGGGATATTCAGATGCCAGATGCTTAAGCGGTTCTTCGACAGGTCCATATCGACAGGCGCTGCCACGATACCGCCATCGGTTTTAGTCAGAGTGAAATCATTGGTAAAGCGATAGTTTTGATATTGCAATCCCATACCCGTGGTAATACCAACATAGTCCTTAATGATTCCAAGTGTTTTTTCCGCAAAATTGAAGTTGAATTCCAAGCTGTTGGCAACTTTCAGATCCATAAATTCAGCTCCGGCAGGCAATGCAACCTTGTAATCGTGATTGATGAAATTGGTTACGCCAATTCCAAATCCACCCCAGGTACCATCCATGTGCTTGGCATGGTGGTGCTCATGTTTTTCGCGCCCTTCGATATTTTCCTGAACAATAGAATCGCCGTCGGTAATGATTTTGATTTCCTTATCATTATCCACAATAACTGTATATTTCTTTTTTCCGATCCGGATTTTGGAAGTATCCGTTTCCTGTCCGTAAATATTAAGGCTGAAGAGGAGTATGGCTGCTGAGGCCAGTAAAAAGATTTTTTTCATGATGATTGGTTTAATCTGTTTTGATGATAGGACGATGAGGTCCCCAAAAAAGTTACAGGGGAAAAACAATTATTTGTTTTCCTGCACTCTGACGGGGGTATTTACATCAATAAGTTTTGAGTTGAACGATACGGCCAGGAGGTCGCCTTTTGAATCATACTTACGGTTCAACTTCATTTTTGTTCCTGCCACCGAATTTAATCTTTCAACTCCGGCTCCGGCGACTTCCCACATCGAGAAACGAGTTTTTTTAACCAGCTTACGATCTTCCCCAAGAATTCTTTCGCGGAAAAGCTGAAGGGCATATTGTGGCAGGGTGAGGACATTTTCGGTGACTGCCTGGCTCTTCATTACCGGTTGATAATTCGAAGCATAAAGGATCCTTGTACTTAGCGGATCGGGAATCTTGGGTCCCGCAATAGAGGTACGACGGACAAGTGAGTTCATAGGCATGGCTTCGCGTACAGAGGGTCCCGCCTTCGCGGGAATGACAGAAGAGGGCTCTCTAGTCTTTGAAGCATTCCGGAACTCCGCCTTGCGTAATTTCGCGGTTAGGGAGGGGGTTCCCGCCTTCGCGGGAATGACAACTTCATTAGCCGGCCTACTGTTCGTTGCCAACTGCTTACTGCCCACTGCCAACTGTTTTGAATCAGGCCAGAGGAGCAGGACCAGAACAGCAACAGCGGCAACTGAAAGGGCAGTAACAATCCATGATGTTATCGTACGGGTCTTTTTAATCAGACCCTTTTTATAGGGGTAGATCAGTTTATCATCAGGACTGAGACGGGTCGCCTGAAAAGCCGCATAATTTTTTTCCAGCCTGGCATCTTCATGCCGGCGGGCATCAAATTGCATAGCCTGTTCATCAGGCAGGTCATTTTCCATGCGGGCAATGCAGAACTGGTCAATAGTGGAAATACCCGGAATATCCGTTTTCGATTTCATCAGGAAATCCTTGCCGGTCATAATTTCCGGTCCAGCGGTCAGATTCACATCGGATAATCCACGAAGCTCCTCTTTCAGATCAGGATTTTGCTCCAGGAAATCCAAAAGGGAATTAAGCTGCTCATCGTTCAGCTGCCCATCGAGATAATCGAGGAACCAAATCTCATAATTATTTCTGCTCAGGTCTTCCATTTTATACCAACACTTCCATTGATCCGACAAATTCTTTTAAAAATACCCGTGCCCGGTAGATGTATACTTTTACCTGGGCCTCCGACAGACCGGTCATATCGGAAATCTCCTTATACGAATAGCCTTCATAATCTCTCAGCATGAGTACTGTACGCTGATCGGCCGGCAATCGGGAGACTCCGATCTCGAGTTTCTCGATTGCATCGGAATATTGTTCGCTATGTGAATACTCACTCATGTTTACTGTATCCCAATCTGCCATTCTTTTGTCCACTCTGGTTTGATCGATCAATTTATGATAAGCGGTCGTAAACAAATATGACTTCGCCTTTTCAGCTGAAACCTGCCCGACATTTATCCAAAGTTTCTCGAATGAATCCTGGACCAGATCCCTTGCCTTTTCCTTATCACGTATGTTCTTCAGCAGAAACCGGTACACGGCATCTGCATGCTGATTCACGCAATGGTTATAATCGGTTACAGTCATTTTTGGTTACAGGCGATTGTAGGACGAAGTTACGACAGAAAAAGTTACATTCTTTTTCGAAAAAAAATAGAAATTTGTTTCGAAGAAGAGTGACGAGTGAAGAGTGACGCAAAAATTAATTGTTATGAAAAGAAATACATTATCAAGAGTTCGCCTTTTATTCTTACTAATAATCCTGGCCCTGCCTTTCGCTCCGCAGGTCACTTTTGCACAGTCAAATCCAGACCAGAATGTAACGGCGGTGCTTTGGTTTCAACGGTCGGCAGAGTACCGGGCATTATGCTATCAGGCCTTTAATCTGGCGGAGCTCCGGATAAAGGAGTATCTTCCAAAATTCGACAGGGAGAAGCATCCCGTGGTGATATTCGATATCGATGAAACTCTGCTTGATAACAGTCCGGAGGAGGCACTCAATATAACAGAGGGTAAATCGTACAGTCAGGAAGCATGGACTGCATGGTCTGACAAGGCATCTGCAGAAGCAGTTCCGGGCGCTGTGGAATTTGTAAGGTTTCTTGCCCAAAATGAAATTGAGCCTATCTATTTGTCTAACCGCATGAACACTGAAGGCACGATGACCCTGCTAAACTTGCAGAATTGTAATTTTCCTTATGCTGACCGCAATCATCTGTACCTTAAATCTGAGACTTCAAGCAAGGAATTTCGTCGAAACATGGTTGAAAAACAGCATGAGGTTGTCATGCTGGTGGGAGATAACCTTTCGGATTTTAGCCAGATTTTCGAGGACCGGTCGGTGAATTTCGGATATAAAGCTGTGGATAGCCTGCGATCAGAGTTGGGGCATAGGTTCATTATCCTGCCAAATCCCATTTATGGCGATTGGACAAAACCGCTCACCGGCGACAGGAAGGGCTGGTTGCGGAAATAGGCTCGCTAAGAGGCTTCGCTGCGCTCAGGTAATAAGCTCGCTACCACTCGCTAATAAGTTCGCTTCGCTCACTAATAGGTTCGCCTGCGGCTCACTAAATATGCTATCTTCGATAGCTAAATGTTTCGCTTGGCTCACTAATTTTAGAATCAAGTATGAAAAAATTGCACTGTATATTGCTTGCCGGTGGCCTGATATTTTTAGCGATCAGTCCATTGCAATCAAAGGAAAGATTAAAAATTAAAGGTGAGATTCCGATCCTGGCATGGTATGGAGTGCCGGCTGACCAAACTTCTGTGAAGCGTTACCGGGAACTTAGAGAATCAGGAATAACCTGGAACCTGACTGTTTTTCCCGATGCCAATGCCGTGGAAAAAGCCCTCAAAATCGCCCGGAAAACCGGAATAAAAATGATTGTCGCCTGTCCGGAACTTAAAACCAATACTGAGGCAACCGTTAAGCGGTTCATGAGAGATCCGAATGTTGGCGCCTGGATGCTTCGCGATGAGCCTTGCAGGACGGATTTCCCTGATCTCAGTGAATGGGCAAAAAAAATCCGTGAGGTTGATGACTATAATTTTTGTTACCTGAACCTCTTTCCAAATTATGCCAATGAGCAGCAGCTTGGTAACAAAACCTATCAGGAGCATGTTGATCAGTTTGTTGCAGAGGTTCCGGTTCAGGTAATTTCGTTTGATCATTATCCGGTTATCGGCGATACCCTACGAGCTGGCTGGTACGATAATCTGGAAATAATATCAGCAGCAGCAAGAAAAGCAGGAAAGCCATTCTGGGCTTTTGCTCTTGCAGTTGCCCATGGACCTTACCCGATTGCCACGATTCCGCAACTCCGGCTGCAGGTTTACAGTGACCTGGCTTATGGCGCCCAGGGCATTCAGTATTTCACCTACTGGACTCCTGTTGATACCACGTGGAAATTCAATCATGGCCCGATCATGGCTGATGGAAAACGAACCGAAGTATACGACCGGATAAAATTAGTTAACAACGAGATCAGGAATCTTTCACCGGTTTTTCTGGGTGCAAAAGTCATCTCCGTTGGACATACCGGAAAAAATATTCCGATCGGGACAAAGCCTCTCCTAAATCTTCCTGCATCGATAAAAAGTCTTGAAACTGAAGGAACAGGAGCCATTGTATCGCAGCTTCAAAATGGACCGGACTCTTATCTGGTTATAGTAAACCGTGATTTTAAAAGGCCGATGAATCTGAAAATCGCGTGCGATCCGCAAGTCAAACGGGTTATGAAGGATGGCAGTCTGGTTCCGGCAAACACGTATATCGGAACTTTGGAGGTAGAGCCCGGGGATGTGTTTATTTTAAAGTCTAATTAATGAACCACCCCTACCGACTTACCATTCGCCTCCTCACCTTCTGCCTCCTCGCCATCTTGATTTCCTGCAGGACAAAGGAACCCGCCGGCATTGCCACCATTGATATTCTTAAAGGATTAAACAATGAAAAAGAGTTCCGGCTGAGTGAGTTTGTTGACGGAGTGGAATATGTAAAACTGGAAACCACCAAAGAATGCTTGTTTTCCAGTGCCATGTTTCAGATTGGTAAAAAATATATTGTTGCAGTACAACCTTATAGACCGGCACAGATTTTCCTTTTTGATCGTTCAGGAAAGTTTCTGCGCAAAATTGGTTGCGAAGGAAAAGGTCCGCTGGAATATATCAGTATTTCATCAGTGGTAACCGATCCGGAGGAAACATATATCCTCGTGAATGACTATCAGAGGTCTGTCATAATGAAATATGATTTCGAAGGTAAAGTGCTTTTCAATTTCAATTTTAAGGACAAGCTTGATGGCGATGTTGCCCGGATTGCAGTAAAGAGTTCCAATGAGGTTTATCT
>Ga0114951_10002716_pt1 | contig 19542 bp, 19 predicted proteins | sample AM7aDNAmetaG_FD_88677 | JGI IMG/M metagenome (GOLD analysis project Ga0114951, IMG submission 88677) | Freshwater microbial communities from Finland to study Microbial Dark Matter (Phase II) - AM7a DNA metaG | ecosystem: Environmental > Aquatic > Freshwater > Lake | place: Finland: Lake Alinen...
CGGCCATCTGTAGTAGTCGTCACTGCGGCTGGCGAATTGCACTCTTAGCCTTTGAGCTAACTCCGGAAAGGAACACACCTTGAGATCTGGGAATAGCCGCCGATGGATTCTCCGCGTGCTGACTGCACTTGTACTCGCCTGGGGATTCTTTGCGGCGGGCTTCATCGCTTCGCTTCACGCCCGGCGCACCACTCCAAACGACCTCCGCGCGCAGTCCGCACAATCGCCGGGCGACGCTCCGCCTGAGGTGCGCGCCGGCGTGCTGGCCGCGCTCAGCGCACTCCAGGACGGATACACCAAGCGCGACCCGAAACAGCTCGACTCCTTCATGAGCCGCCTCTTCGAAAAGAACGCCGACATTCGCATTCTGGGGGCGGACGAGCCCGATTGGGCACGCGGCTACACCGCCGCGGCCGAGTTCATTCGCGTGGATTGGCTGCTTTGGGGCGATGTCCGGCTTGACGTCCCCGACTCGGTCGTCTGCTCCGCCGGCGATGTCGCCTGGGTTACAAGTCCCGGCGAGGTGCGTTTCGGGCATTGGAATCGCCCCGTTCGATTTTCAGCCGTACTCGCCCGCAGCGGAGACCATTGGGTTTTCCGGCAGTTGCAGTTTCGATGGGATGAACATGATCCCGTCCCTGGAGATCTTTTCCGGCCCGGCACATACCTCAATCTGATGCGACTGGCGTTTCGCAAATTCACAACGGCGAACACACACTGATCCGCTTTGTCGGTACTGTCCCGAACAGCCGCATCGCCTACTGAAATCACCGCACCAGTTGTAGCCTGCATCACAGCGCAGCCCTGCGGGCCCTCGTACGCTTTGAACGAAGTCCAGGAGGAATTCATGCCAGCAATCGCTGCGGAAAATGAAATCACTGTTCAAAATCTTCTGTCCGCCTTTGAGGGCGAGTCGAATGCGCACGCCAAGTACACCGCGTTTGCCGCCAAGGCCGACGAGGACGGTCTGCACGGAGCGGCCAGCCTGTTCAGGGCCGCGGCGCGCGCCGAGCAGATTCACGCCGGCAATCACGCTCGTGTAATCAAGCAGTTGGGCGGCGAAGCCAAGTGCGAAATTCATGAAGTAGAGGTCAAGGCGACACTCGAAAATCTGAAGGCTGCCTTGGGTGGCGAGCAGTATGAGATCGACACCATGTATCCGGGCTTTATTGAAGAGGCCACGCAGCGGAACAACACCCTCGCCATCCGTACCTTCCATGGAGCGATCGAAGCCGAGAAGACCCACGCGCGGCTCTACGGCGAGGCGGTTGCGCTGCTCCAGGGCGGCAAGCTCGATTCATGGATCGGTGCGGCCCGTGAGTTCTACGTTTGCCCGGTATGCGGATATACCTCGGAGACGGAAGAAGAGCACGAGCGCTGCCCGGTCTGCAATTGCCCCTGGGAGCGGTTCGAGATTATCCGGTAGTATCCCGAATCTGAAGTTCGCATCAAATCTGATCTGTCATCCTGAGCAGCTTTACTCGCGGCAGCGCGTTACGTCTGGGGATGAACGGTCGCCGTCTATTCCGCAACTAAGCCACGTGCCCCATCCATTCCGCGTTCTTTGCGGAATGGGTGGGACAGAACAACTCTCAACCGGACCGTTCATTAGGAGTGGCTTTGAAAGGGCACGGCTTTAGCCCCTGAGGGCCTCTGGTTTTGCTCTAAAGCCATCCGGCCATTGCGGCAATTCCCTACGGCTCATCGTTGAAGATGCCAATCTCCATCTTGCCGCCCTCGGCCTGCTTTGCGCGATACATGCCGGGAGTGTTGAAGCTCCATGCCATCTGTCCATCGGGCGCAATGGCGATAACGCCGCCGTCTCCGTGAATCGCGGTCAACTCCGTATGGATCACTTGGTCAACAGCTTGTTGCAAGCTCATGCCCTTGTACTCGACCAGCGCGCACACCTCGCGCGCTACCGTCAGCCGGATGAAGTACTCGCCGGTGCCCGTCGCGGAGACGGCGCACGATTGGTTCGAGGCATAGGTGCCGGCGCCAATAATGGGTGAGTCGCCGACACGGCCCCAGCGCTTGGCCTGTGTTCCGCCCGTAGACGTTCCGGCGGCAACATTACCCTGTCGATCCAGCGCAACCACGCCAACGGTGCCGTATTTGTGCGCGTCTGGCGATTCGATTTCAGCCACGGGCACAGGAGGCGCTGGCGGTGCTCCGGCCGGGCGCGGCGGAACCGGTAACCCTTCCTTCTTCAACTGCCGCACCAGCGACTGCCACCGGCGCTCGGTGAAAAAGAAACTCGGATCAACCTGCTCCAGACCGGCATACACCGAGAACTCATCGGCGCCCGGACCAACCAGCAGAACATGATGCGACTTCTCCATGACGGCGCGCGCCAGCGAGATGGGGTGGCGCGTGCGGGTGACCACGGCCACAGCGCCGGCCTTGAGGTTTGACCCATCCATAATGGCGGCGTCAAGTTCATTCTTGCCATCGGCAGCGAAGTCCGCGCCTCGGCCTGCGTTGAAAAGCGGGTCGTCTTCGAGAATGTGGATGGCGGCCTCGATCGCGTCCAGTGACGAGCCGCCGCGATCCAGCACTTCGGCGCCGGCCTTTGTCGCCTGGGTCAATGATGCTCTATAGGCTGCGTCGGTCTTCGGGTCCATCGAGGCGCGTTCGATAATGCCCGCGCCGCCATGAATCACAATGGCCCAAGGATGCGTTTGAGGCTTTTGCGCCGCGGATGCGGCGGCAAGCGTGGTGACCATGATTGCTCCAGAAAGCAGGTTGCGAATTTTTCCTGTCTTTTTCATGCGAGTACCCTCGCTGGTTGCTTTCATGGTATCGCTTATTCCCTGTTCCCTGCCCTGCTCGGGTACTATCGCAATCAATGACCACTTTGAAAAAATGGACTCGGCGGAGGGTTGAATGCCAAAGGTTGCCTTCGAATATCGTGACTTCTGGGAAGTGCCGCGCCTGATCGTCTGCACGGTGAACGATACGGAACTCCTGCTCGATTCAGCATTCGATGAAGCCACCGGGAGATATGCGCCCACATATAGGGTCTATGCGCTGCCTCCCGAATTGAACCTGGATTCTGCTGACTCCCTGACTGCGGGACCGGATTCGGCTTCGCCCGAGGCGGTCTATCTTGGGAGCATTCCAGTCAGCGAGATAGAATTCGATGAAACCAATCGAAAAGAAATCGAAGTAAATCCGCTGCTCAAACTCCTCGCATGCTGAGAGCCCGTTCCCTACGGCAAAGAACATGAGGCCTGAAAAATGAAGTTCCTTCCACGAAGCTTTGTTGTGTCTACACTTTTCCTCGCTATCGCTGCGCTGTCCAGCGCCATGCCGCGGCCTATTCCCGTGAAAGTAGTCGTGGTGGCAATGTTCGAGCAAGGCGCCGATACCGGCGATGCACCCGGCGAGTTGCAATACTGGGTCGAGCGCGACCACCTCGACAAGGTTTATCCGCTCACCGCCGGCTACCACGCGGTGCGTATGAACGCCGAGGGCGAAATGGCGGTGCTCACCGGCCAGGGCACGGCGCATGCGGCCTCGACCATCATGGCCGTTGGCCTTGACCCTCGCTTCGACTTCAGCCATGCCTATTGGATTGTTGCCGGCATTGCGGGAGGTAATCCGGAGCGGGTTTCTCTCGGGTCGTCGGCGTGGGCGCGTTGGGTGGTGGATGGAGATCTGGGATACGAGATCGACGCCAGAGAGATGCCGAAGGAGTGGACGACAGGCTATCTGCCGCTGAGGAAGAAGCTGCCCTTCGAGGAACCCGCCGAGCCGCTGCCGGGGCAGGTGTATGCGCTCAATGCGGGCCTGGCGCAGTGGGCCTTCGAACGGACGCGCGCAATCGCGCTCGATGATTCCGACCACTTGAAAGAAATTCGCGGCGGCTTTGACGGAGCCGCCGCCCAGCGGCCGCCATTTGTGACCATGGGCGATGAGGTGTCGTCTTCGACGTACTGGCATGGAAAGCTGATGGACGAATGGGCCGTGGATTGGACGCGCTACTTTACCGGCGGCAAAGGGGAATTCGCGACCACGGCGATGGAGGATACAGGGACGCTTCAGTCGCTCGAGTTTTTGGCAAAGGCCGGCCGCGTGGATGAGAAGCGCATCCTGGTGCTGCGGACAGTAAGCAACTTTGACCGGCAGCCGCGCGGCCTCAGCGCGGCAGAGAGCCTGGCCCGGCAGCGAATCGGCAAGTACGCCGCCTACCTGCCTTCACTGGAGAGCGCCTACAAGGTAGGGCACGTGGTGGTGAGCGAACTGCTAAGCCACTGGCCGCAATACGCGCGAACAGTTCCTGAGTCAGCCGACACAACAGCAGGCAAGCCGTAAGCCTCCTCTGAACAGGCAGCAGCTTTGAATGGGCACAACTTCTCAGCTGCAAGGTTAGCTTCTGCAAAAGACGACACTCTGAACCGATAGACGAAGATGGGGTAGCTGATGGAGAATGCTTGGGTTCAGTAAATTGATTCCGGGTTTGCACTCTGCTGCCGCGCGGACTCTGCGGCAGCTGTGCAAAACACCGGCAAGGAAGCCCTGATGCATTCTGTGTGGTTTGGCGAGTTTATGGGCACGCTGGTTCTGGTGCTCTTGGGCAACGGCGTATGCGCCGGTGTGACATTGCGCAAGTCTTATGCTGCCGACGCAGGCTGGATGGTTGTAACCACCGGCTGGGCGTTGGGCGTGCTGTGCGGGGTGCTGGTGGCGCAGGCGTTTGGCAGCCCTGGCGCGCATCTGAATCCGGCGATTACCTTGGCTGTCGCCGTGAACACTGGGAATTATTCGCAATTGCTGACTTACTGGTCGGCACAATTGCTCGGCGCGATGTGTGGATCAACGCTGATGGTGTTGCACTACGCGCCCCACTGGAAACTGACACCCGATCCGGCCGCTAAACTGGGCATCTTCTGCACCAATGGCGCGGTGCGCAACCCACTGGCGAACACTTTCAGCGAAGTGCTGGGCACAATGGTTCTGGTGGTGGTGGCCTTTGCTATCGGGTCGCACGGAGTTTCAATCAGCGGGCCGGCGGCAGGCTTGGCGCCGTGGCTGGTAGCCAGCCTCGTGTGGGGCATCGGCCTCTCGCTAGGTGGCGCCACGGGCTACGCCATCAACCCGGCGCGCGATCTGGGCCCGCGGCTGATTCACGCGCTGCTGCCCATTCCAGGCAAGGGCGGATCGAACTGGAGCTATGCTTGGGTTCCGATCGTGGGCGACCTGACTGGCGGAGCGCTGGCTGGCCTGCTGCTGCACTACGCACGCTTCTAGTGTCTCCAAGATGAGAATCGCACCCTGTTCCGGCACTGCGGGCGAGTTGTATTCTTTCTGTTGACTGCAACCTCCCCCGCAGCATCAGAAATGAGCCTCATGCCGGAAACTGTTCTGCAACTCGATCCTCGCGACAATGTGCTGGTGGCGCTGACCACGCTCGACCTGGGCGCCACGGTGAGTTTTGGTCCTGCGTCGGCTCCGGTTACGTGCATGGTGATGCAGACGATCCCCGCCAAGCACAAAATGGCGCTGCTGGATCTGAAGCCCGGCGACCTGATTCTGATGTACGGCATGGTGGTGGGCGAGGTAGTGGAACCGATCAATCGGGGCGGACTGCTGACCACCCGCAACGTCAGGCATCGCGCCGGCGACTACACCACAGTGCGACAGCCATCTCAGATTCATCTGCCGGATGCATCGGCATGGCGCGCCCGCACCTTTATGGGCTACCACCGCGCCGATGGGCAGGTGGGCACGCGCAATTACTGGCTGGTGCTGCCGCTCGTCTTCTGCGAAAACCGTAATGTCGAGCGCATGAAAGAGGCTCTCGAAGAAGAACTCGGCTACGGCAGTGCGAACAATTCCTATCGCCGGCACGTGCACCGCTTGATTCAACAAGCGAGAACCGGCGGCGAACCGGATGCGTGGTCTGCCATCGCTGCGGCCAAGGGCGACGCAGACCGGCCTCGCAATGCCGAGCGTGTCTTTCCCTATCTCGACGGCATCCGGTTCATCACACACCAGGGCGGCTGCGGCGGCAACCGCCAGGACTCGCAGGCCTTGTGCGGACTGCTGGCCGGTTACATTCATCATCCCAACGTGGCGGGCGCAACGGTATTGAGCCTCGGATGCCAGCACGCGCAGGCCAGCATCCTGATGGATGAACTTCGGAAGCGCGATCCGGAGTTGCGCAAGCCGGTGCTGATCTTTGATCAGCAGACCTCGGGTCACGAAGAAGCGCTGATGGAAAATGCCATCGACCAGACGTTTGCGGCTCTGGCCGAAGCCAACCGCTCCGTGCGCGCCCCAGCGCCCTTGTCCGCTCTAACCGTAGGGTTGAAATGCGGAGGGTCCGATGGATTCAGCGGCATCTCCGCTAATCCCGCCATCGGGTATGTCTCTGATCTGGTGGTCGGCGCGGGTGGCGCCACGCTGCTTTCGGAGTTCCCGGAGTTGCACGGCGTAGAGCAGGAACTGATAAACCGCTGCGCGACGGACGAACTGGCCGAGCGGTTCGCTAGTCTCATGCAAGCCTACGAGGCGCGCGCCAGGGCAGTACAGTCCGGGTTCGAAATGAACCCTTCCCCCGGCAATATCCGCGATGGACTCCTTACCGACGCAATGAAGTCCGCCGGCGCCGCGCGCAAAGGCGGCCTGTCGCCAATCGCCGCCGTTTTGGAATACCCCGAGTACGCCACCACCCCCGGCCTAATCTTGCAATGCACACCAGGCAACGACGTCGAGAGCGTGACGGCGCAGGTGGGCGCGGGCGCGAATATTGTGCTGTTCACTACAGGGCTGGGTACCCCTACCGGAAATCCGATTGCGCCGGTAGTCAAGATCGCAACCAACACCACGCTGGCCGAACGTATGAGCGACATCATCGACTTCGACGCCGGCGGCATTGTCAGCGGTGAGTCTACCATCAAGGACTGCGCCGAGAAGCTGCTGGAGTTCTCCATCGAAGTGGCGAGCGGCGATCGGCTGACAAAGGCTGAATTGCATGGACAGAGCGACTTCATTCCGTGGAAGCGGGGAGTTTCGTTGTAGGGGATCTATCTTCTTACCGAATGTCTTGCCATTGGCCGCGGTTTAATTCGTATTGCTTGCCGTCGAACCGCAGCAGAACAGTGTGAACACTTGTTGCTGTTGCGCTCCTGAGTTTAATTCTCCGTTTTCCCTTCCAACTAGATCTCAGCACAACCAATTCGAGCGCCCCCCACCAACTCATCCTTTTTCAGGATAACCACCACACCATTTGGAATTGCGACCGGCTTTTCTACACTCTCATCTTCCGCACTGAAGTGAGTCTGCTCGGAGAAAGCGTTGTGTCTGGATTGAGCTAACGCAGGTTCGACTTCCATGGCGCCGATAAGAACGATGATTGCTAGCCAGTTGGCCTTCATGATTCCTGTCCCTACGCCCATGCGAGCAGAAGCAAATCCCGTCTCGCACTTAAAATGCACTTACATTCCACGCTCTACTCCAAATGCGAAGCGACAACCGCCAGCGCAGCGATAACTGCCGTCTCCGCTCGCAGGATGCGTGGCCCCAGCGATGCGGCGCGCCAGCCGTTCGCATCGAACAGAGCTTCTTCCGCCGGAGACCATCCGCCTTCCGGACCGATGGCGATTTCGATCGCGGGCATGTCTTCACCTGCAGCCCCAGCGGCTTCCTCTATCAAGCACCGGAGGGTGGTTGTACGCTCCTGCTCCGCTAGAACGATGCGAGTTGCCGATGAGGCAGCCCGCACGCGCGACGCGAGTGGGGTGGGATCGTAAACGATGGGCACGTCGGAGCGGCGCGATTGCTGGGCTGCCTCGTGGGCAATGCGGCGCCAACGCTCGGCGCGCTTTTCCGCGGCCTGGGCAAGGTGCTTCTCAGTACGCTGCGCAATCACTGGAGCCAGCGCGGCAACACCGAGTTCGGTTGCCTTCTCTATGGCCCACTCCATGCGGTCAAATTTATACACGGCTACAACCAGCGTAACGGGCAGTGCGGGATCGGCCTGGAGCTCAGCGACGAGATTGAATCGAACCACATCGGGCGAAACGGCGGCAACTTCAGCATGAAAGACGTGTCCGCCGGCCACCACATCCGCCTCCATTCCTGGCTGAGCGCGCAGCACTCGCGCCATGTGAGCGGCCTGGGCGCCGGTGATGGTGGCAGTAGCCTCGTCCCAATGTTCTGCAATCCAGCGTCGGCGTGTCACGAGTCTCTCCTGAAGAATCTCTACACTCAGAAGTCTATCTCTTCCGCAAAAACACTGAGGGGGACGCTTGAAGCGTCCCCCCGGAGTGTTGCCTTTTTCGTTGGTGCAACCGCTACTTCTTCTTGGCGGCTTTCTTGGCTGCCTTCTTGGCAGGAGCCTTCTTCGCGGGTGCCTTCTTGGCTGCTTTCTTGGTTGCCATTTGCCTATTCTCCCTTTCGATGGTTTGCATCGATTCTGCAATAGTTAAATTGCAGTTGAAGAATGTATAGATTCAGGCTTCATCGATGTCAAGAAAAAAACGTAGCAAGAGTGGAAAAATGGTCAACAATTTTTCCACTCGGTATCGAGGGACGCATTGCGAACCAGAATGCTACGGCGTTCGAGTGAATGTTGAATGGCTAATTCTTGCAGGCAACGGCTGCACGCTCCTTCACAAACTGCGACAACGTTCCGGCTTCGCGCCGTTGAATGAGGTCGTCAAGATATGGCTGGCGGTCTTTCGGATTCGCTTTAAGCAGGGCCTCATAGGCTCGCAGTGCGCCTTCAACGCCGGCTTGATATTGCGCAAGGATGGCGTTTTGCTTATCGGGATTCTGGAGCACGAATGCAGTCTGCGCAAAGACCATGGCTGGAATCCTCGCCAGCAACGTTAGCACTCGATGATATTCAAGGCAAGGCCGGCGAGGCTGGTTTCTTTGTACCGCGATTGCATATCAAGACCGGTGAGATACATGGTCCGAATAACCTGATCGAGGGAAACCTTGTGGCCTTCGGTCTCATTGAGCGCGATGCGCGAGGCATGCACCGCCTTGGCCGCGCCCATGGCGTTGCGCTCGATGCACGGAATCTGAACGAGGCCGCCAATGGGATCGCAGGTCATGCCGAGGTTATGCTCCATGGCGATTTCAGCAGCATGTTCGATTTGTCCATTGGACCCACCGAGCGCAGCAGTCAGCCCGGCAGCCGCCATGGAACAGGCCACACCCACCTCACCTTGACAGCCAACCTCCGCACCGCTAATGGAAGCGTTCTCCTTATAAAGAATGCCGATGGCGGCCGAGGTCAGGAAAAAGCGCACAATGCCTTCGTGGTCGGACTCGGGGACGAGGCGGTGATAGTAGAGGGCCACGGCTGGGACCACACCTGCGGCTCCGTTTGTGGGCGCGGTAACGACGCGTCCGCCAGCGGCATTCTCTTCATTCACGGCCATCGCGTAAACCGTTAGCCAATCGAGCGGGGCAAGCGGATCGCCGCGAAGTCCGGTTGCCTCTTTCTCGTGCAGGCGCTCGGCCAGGCGGCGGGCACGGCGGTGGACGTTCAGGCCGCCGGGCAGAATTCCCTCTGCGGAAATGCCCCTTTGAACGCAAGCCTGCATGGTTTGCCAGATGCGGTCGATGCCTTCGCGCACGAGTTCGACTGGGGCACGTTGCAGGCCGCGGTCGACAAGGGCGCACTCGTTCTCAAGCATGAGTTGGCTGATGGAGAGTTCGTTGGCCTGCGCGACGGCAAGCAGTTCATCCGCACTGTGAAATGGAAATGGAACCGCAGCCAGACGCTGATCGGGAGATTTGTGGCTAGTATCAGCGCAAGATGCAACGTCCTCGGTAATGAATCCGCCGCCTATGGAAAAGAAGATGCGCTGATCGACGACTGAGCCGGACGTATCGAAAGCGGTAAGGCGAAGGCCGTTCGGATGGTGGGTTTGCGCGCCAGGTGGAAACATGATGTCACGGTGAAAGACAAGATCGCGGGGCTCGTCGAAATATATGGAACGAGCGCCGTCGAGTATGACGCTCTTAGCCGCGCGGATACCGGCAACCACAGGCTCGATGACCGCAGGATCTATGGTCGCAGGCTCGTTGCCGGAGAGACCGAGCAGCACGGCGCGATCGGTAGCGTGACCGAGACCGGTGAGAGCCAGCGACCCGTAGAGTTCAGCCTGCACGCGGGCAACTCGATGAAGGAGCCCATTTGGCTCGAGTTCGTGCGCGAAGCGGAAAGCCGCGCGCATTGGCCCCATCGTATGCGAACTCGAAGGGCCGACACCGATTTTGTACAGGTCGAATAAACTCGTCATCTTGGACCGTCTACACGACAGATGTTACCTGAGTACCTAGCACTTGGACGATCCTATTCCGCACGTCCTCTCGATCAACGCTGCCCAGGAGAATAAACTCGCGCGATTGGCCCGAGTTGAGCCGCACAAGAATTCGTCCCGAGTGAAGGATGCCACCCATTCCCCATTTCTGCCGGTCATAAGCCGCAACCGAGGTGATCTTGGACCGCTCCAGGAAGAAACCTCCCCGCAGCTGGGACAACTTCTTGATCGCCTCACGGGCGCGCAGAAATTCCGTATCCTCCAACATCTGCTGGTAAGGTTCGTAGTAGTTACGGTCCACGTTCGTCACCATTCCTTGCGCCCTCCACCCGAACAACCCTTCCGGCGCAATAAAAACAACAAAGGTCCGATTCAGGATGAGCCAGTAATACTCCATGGCTACAAACCCGGAAAGCGGTCGCGCAGTTAACTCCTGCTCACGCGTTTCTTCTTCCAGTATTTCAGCAACGGGCTCAGCCCCCACCGCAGCGACCAAACTCCACACAAAGAATACGGAGAACCATAATGCTCCAACCACAAAGGACATTTCCAGCGCCGGTATCCAGTTAAAATGCTGCCTTACTCCGAAAAGAAGATCAAGTCCCGTCCGAAGAACAATCATCGCCAGAATGGAAAGTGAGGTAATTGCCGCGGACAGTGCCGAGCTTTTCGCGCAGCGGGCAATCGTCGAAGAATTGATCATCGCATTCGATAGTACACTTCAAGCATTTGCCTTATCCACTCGCTTTACGGGCTCTCTGAAACTCGGTTCGTCCTGAGCTTGTTTAGCATTGTGGTTATTGCTCACAACCGATAGGTCCCTATCATCTGGTAAACTCGGTGCACTGAAATCCATGCTCTTTAAAGTTCTCAGTGCGGCTGTATACGGAATCGACGCCAACCTCATTGATGTAGAGGTGGACTATAGCGGCGTGGTCGCGGAGAAGGACGTCTTCCACACAGTAGGCCTGCCCGACGCCGCTGTGCGCGAAAGCCGAGATCGCGTACGCGCCGCGATCAAGAACTCCGGCTACACAATCCCACCCACGTTTATCACCATCAACCTGGCGCCGGCCGATTTGAAGAAAGAAGGTTCGGGCTTCGACCTTCCGATCGCCGTGGGGATTCTGGGCGCGTATGGTGCACTTCGTGTGAATGACCTCAGCCAGTTCCTTCTGGTGGGAGAGTTGGGGCTTGATGGCAGCTTGCGTCCGATTCCCGGCATGTTGCCCATTGCGATCCTTGCGCGCGAAAAGGGCATTCCGAATCTGATTCTGCCTGCGGCCAACGCTGCCGAAGCAGCAGTGGTGGAGGGTGTGAACGTTTATCCTGTCTCGTCGTTGCTGGATGTTCTGGAACTGCTGAACACCACATTGCTGGGCGTGATTCAGCGCGAGCCTTATCGCGTAAACACAACCGAGTTGCTTGGAGAACTGCAGCACTTCAGCGTGGATTTTTGCGATGTACGCGGCCAGCAGACGGCGAAGCGCGCGCTGGAGGTGGCCGCGGCAGGCAGCCACAATATTCTAATGATCGGCCCGCCCGGCTCGGGTAAGACGATGCTCGCCAAGCGGTTGCCATCGATCCTGGCGCCCCTGACATTTGAGGAAGCGCTGGAGACCACAAAGATTCACTCCGTTGCCGGAGTGCTGGATGCTGCGGCAGGACTGGTAACGCAGCGTCCGTTTCGCTCGCCGCATCACACGATCTCCGACGCAGGTCTGATCGGTGGCGGAGCGGTGCCGCGTCCGGGCGAGGTATCGCTCGCGCACAACGGGCTGCTCTTTCTGGATGAGTTGCCAGAGTTCCCTCGCAATGTGCTGGAAGTGATGCGGCAGCCCCTCGAAGACCATACGGTGACGATCGCACGGGCATCCATGTCGCTGAGCTTCCCGGCGCGGTTCATGCTGGCGGCTGCCATGAATCCCTGCCCGTGCGGATACTTCAACGACAAGTCGCGGGAGTGCATGTGTACTCCACCGATGATTCAGCGCTACGTGGCCAAGATCTCGGGCCCATTGCTGGACCGCATCGATATACATATTGAAGTTCCGGCGGTTCAATACAAGGAACTGCGCGGAGGAGCGGCAGCAGAGGGTTCTGCTCAGATTCGCGACCGGGTGATGGGCGCGCGCGAGCGGCAGCAGCAGCGATTCAGGAAGGCCGGAGAGAAGATATACGCCAACGCGCAGATGACGACCCGTCAGATCCGCACTCACTGCGAACTGGGCGCCGATTCTGAGCGGTTGCTGGAACGTGCTATGCAGCAGCAAGGGCTGACCGCACGGGCGCACGACCGCATTCTGAAAGTGGCACGGACTATCGCCGACCTAAATGGCGCCGAGCACCTGACCGTAGCCCACCTGGCCGAGTCCATCCAATACCGCACGCTGGATCGCAGCTATTGGGCGTAGAGAAGCCGTACTTTTGGAGCAGTTCATTGCCATGCTGAGGACTGCGTATTCGGCTCGCCTCGCGCGAGATGGGGCGACTCTTCAAAATATTCGCGAATGAGGACGAAGCGCCCGGCGCGCAATCTGCAAACCCGGCGCAGCCGCCAGATTGAGACTAGAAGCTGAAGCCAAAGTCAGGCTATTTACTTATCAAGCAACGAGGCATTACTTGGGATTTTAAGGTATTTCTAATTTGTGGCCGATGACTAACTGGACTGCGTAAGAAGTTTCAAATGCGCGCAGTCGAAGAGTGCGGAGGTCACACATGCAAGACACAATTCTGAAATCTGGCTGGGACACGCTGTTGTTTGCGGTTCCGTTTCTCGGAATGCTACTCATCGGACTCTTCCGTCTGGACGAGCTATTCGCCGCTCCCAAGCAAAGACTCACGATGCGTCGACCGGCGTCCGGCATCGACGAGAACGGTCGACTCCTGATGACCGATCCTGATGGACGGCCATGGCGCGATTCGCCGATTCGCAGGTAACACAGGGCGTCATCGGATTGTCCATTGCCAGTGCGGGATTGCGAATTATCTGAGTTCCGGCGACAACCGCTGATTGTCGACAAGCAATTGCGTGCCGGACGGAAGGCAGCCAGGCCTGTTTCTTCGCGACGGTCCCGAGCCAATCAGTACCTGATTCACGCCGAATGATCCGAAGGAGGCAAGGGTAATTCATCTGGGTAGAAGCTTGACCGCCCGGTCTTTCCAGAAGTCACCGCCTCGTTACTACTCAAATAACACCTACGTTACTTCGGGAGTGAAAAGTAACGCAATTTCATAGACAGCGAGCGCCAGGAAGCTTGAAGATCCCTTTGGCGGTCAGCCAAATGAGCGGAGGTACGAGATGAATGATGAGATTCTGAAATCTGGCCGGGATACCCTTCTGGTAGCGATTCCTCTGATTCTGTTGCTGTTCATCGGAATGTTTCGTCTGGATGAGCTGCTGATTCGGCCCAAGAAGGGATCGCCTGATCTAAAGTCTCCGCGCCGTCAAAGGCGGGATAGGCCTTTGTTTGCTGCCGATCCAGATGGGACGCCGTTGCGTCCTGCCCGCCGCCGCAAGTAATCGTGCTGGCTGGTGGCTTGCGGAGACTTTCGCATCTCTCAGATGAAAAACGATTTACGCATTTGAAGCGGCATGGACTCGAACGTTGGGCAAAGACAGGAATTAAACCGAAAAAGTTGTTGACCTGGGAGGCGACTCAGTATACTCTCAAAAAAGCCATCCATATAGGGCAGATTGCGCTGTGCGATCTTGCGTGCCCATGAGACATTTCCCGCATCATATTCTTGAGCTGAGGCTCCTGTTTTGATGCCCTCGGTGCGTTTTGAATTCCGCCGAGAACGGAAACACCGGACACATGGTTTCCCAAGGCGGCAATCTGTAACTGCGATATTGCGTAAGGCCTGTTTCATCCTGCGCGAGAGTGCGTCAAGATTTTGAACTGGAAGCACCAATTGTGCGTCTAAAACATTGAAGTGAACATTTGGGGCAGCCCTCGCTTGAATCGGCTATCCCGTGCTGCACCGGCGGCGCCAAGTAGTACCAGCCGGGCAGGCGACTGATGAAGGAGATAATTGAAATGCGTTCCGATTTGGTATTTGGGGCACTCTCTCATGTGTCCAATCGCTACCAGCTCTGTCAACTGGCAAGCAAGGCAACGCGCAAGCTGCACAAGCCGAATACACGGCTGCAGGACACCGCCAACGAGGTCTTAGCACGCTTTCACACGACCGACCCAGGAACCGTGGCGTCCGTAGAGGCGCCCGCCGCTCAACTGGTTGAAAGACGCCGTGCGGCCTGACGGAGTTTCTCAAAGAGCTTAGTTGAGCAGACAAAGATTTCAAGGCAGCCTTCAATTGGAAGCTGCAACTCCTCGGCGTATCGATACTCCACATGAGTTCGGATGATGCCTCAATGCTGGTTTGCGCCGGCTGTATTTTTGCACTCCCTCCTGGTTTCATCCCGGAGCACACCTCCCTTCCGCATCCCCTCACACACATCCCGCCTTGCAGGTGAACATGACCATCGCAGAACTGAAAGAAAAGAACATCACAGAGCTTAGCCGCATTGCGCGCACCCTGGAGATTCCAGGGACAAGCGGCCTTCGTAAACAGGATCTTATCTTCAAGATTCTCCAGGCACAGAGCGAAAAGGAAGGCCATATTTTCGCAGAGGGTGTATTGGAGATTCTTCCCGACGGCTACGGGTTCCTTCGCTCGCCGGACTATAACTACTTGCCCGGCCCGGACGACATATATGTCTCGCCATCGCAGATACGCAAGTTTGACCTGAAGACCGGTGACTCGATCAGCGGCAACGTGCGTCCGCCCCATGAAGGCGAGAAGTACTTCGCACTGGTCAAGATTGAAGCCATCAACTTTGAGTCTCCCGAGGAGACGCGCAACAAGATCTTGTTTGACAACCTTACGCCGCTTTATCCCCAGGAGCGCATAAAGCTGGAGACGGTGCGCGAAGGTATCAGCGGCCGGGTGATGGACCTGCTGACGCCGGTGGGCAAAGGGCAGCGCGGGCTGATCGTAGCTCCACCGCGCACCGGCAAGACGATGCTGTTGCAGTCGCTCGCCAACTCTATCTCCACCAACCACCCCGAAATCGTACTCATCGTTCTGCTGATCGACGAGCGGCCCGAGGAAGTGACCGATATGCAGCGGTCGGTGAAGGGCGAGGTCATCAGTTCGACGTTCGATGAGCCGGCGGCACGCCACGTACAAGTGGCCGAGATGGTGATCGAGAAGGCCAAGCGACTGGTCGAGCACAAACGCGACGTGGTGATTCTGTTGGATTCGATCACGCGTCTGGCGCGCGCTTACAACACCATCGTGCCACCATCGGGCAAGGTACTGTCAGGCGGCGTGGATTCGAACGCATTGCAGCGGCCCAAACGCTTTTTTGGCGCGGCGCGCAACATTGAAGAAGGCGGATCGCTGACGATTATCGCCACCGCGCTGGTGGATACCGGTTCGCGCATGGATGAAGTCATCTTCGAAGAGTTCAAGGGCACCGGCAACATGGAAATCATTCTGGACCGCAAGCTGGTGGACAAGCGCGTCTTCCCGGCGATCGACATCCAGCGCTCCGGCACGCGCAAGGAAGAACTGCTCATTCCCAAGGAGGATTTGCAGCGAATCTGGATTCTGCGCAAGGTTCTGAATCCGCTGTCGCCTGTGGAAGCTATGGAATTGTTAATCAGCCGTCTGGAAAAGGTACGCAACAATGCCGAGTTCCTGGCGAATATGAACCAGTTATAGCCGCAGTCAGGCAGGATTCCGCCGCAGGAATCCTGTTCTGCGCCGCCCAATGACTCAACACAATCCGCGTTTGCTGCCCGCAAGCCAGGATTGTGTTGAGTTATTGGATGTTACAGCACCCCACTGCCAGCCTTTCTTGTCTGGGCTGTGATACTATACTTTCCAACTTAGCAACAGGCACACACTCCAATCCATCCGCCCCTCGCGTCGGAATGGGGTCTACACAAACGCCATGCAGCCGCATGGTTTGTGGATGTGGTCCTGCGGCTTCGTTTCTTTGCTTCTTGAAAAGGAAAGGATTTTCCTTATGCCCGCCCCTGTACCTTTCATCATGAGTTATGAAGAATTCCTGAAGGCAACCACGCCAGCCAACCCCTTTTATCGCGGACGCGATCAGGCACTCCATCTTGTAGATATCGCCCTGAAGGGCTTTCAAAGCGAGCGGTACTCGCCCAATATCGATGACAAGCAGGCCACGGCCCTCCATCTGTGCGACAGCTGCCAGCAGTGGCTCAAGACCAAACAAGAAAAGCAGACTGACCAGTGCGCCATGAGGCGCGCCATCGTCGAACAGCTAGGCCGTCAGGGCTGGAATTATTTTCAGTACTGGACATTTGCGGAGAGGAAAGAGATATCAAAACTCACCGGCAAGGACCCTCAACTCAAGCCGCTGGGTGGCGGTTATGCGGCCGAGCGCCAGCAATATGAAAGGAACAAGACCCATAATCCCATCAGCGGTTCCTGGATGCACGAGGCAATTGGGAGTGCTCTAAAAAACGAACCGATAGGTCGCGACGAAACAACGCAAAAGGAACAGATTGGCGCCTATCTGGGGACCCGCAAGTTCGAGGATTTGACGGACGCCGACTTTAACGCCCTGAACAGAATCTTTATCTTGAATAGCAGTGGTCAAAGGATCGTTGATCCCGCCAGCATGGACAAGACCAAACTCGAACGCGCCGTGCTCTATCTGGACAAGGAGGAGCGCATCAAGCACGTCCTGCTCGTCAAAGGAGGACTTTTGATGGAGGACTTCAACAAACCACTGTCTACGGGGAATTCGATCTACCCGTACGCGATAGACAAGTACGGAAATCTATTGACAATGTGCCTGCAAACCGGTGACAAGCTGGCAAAAGGCGGATTCTTCAACCATTCTTCCTTTAACGCTGGAAAGGACGTGGTGTGCGCTGGCGTGCTCGAAGCAGAGGCTGGGCGTTTGACATCCTTCGGCAATGAGAGCGGCCACTACAAACCCACGCGGGAGAATCTGCACAATGGTGTCGCCCTGCTCGCTCAGCAGAAGATCGATTTTAGAACCACGAAGATCAAATGCTTGGAGTTTCCGGGGGGAAAGCAAACCATGAGCACGTGGAACAGTGGCACCAGGTTTCTGGCCAACATGAATTCCGCGCCGGATAAGACGGAATCCTAGTGTCTCGCTGTTATCGAGACGCTGAGTCGCCCTTGGTTCTCCCCTAAGGCGCCTCAGCGTCCTGCAGCCATGGATGCGCGGCCGGGATAAAACCTGCAGACATTCTTCTCTCCGGCATAAAGGCGCGCTGCGTGCTCTTCACGAATTCCCCCTGGCACTGGTAAGATAAGAAGGTCGTGGGGCTGTAGCTCAGCTGGGAGAGCGCCTCGTTCGCAACGAGGAGGCCAGCGGTTCGATCCCGCTCAGCTCCACCAAATTTTCACGCTGCCGCCAGGCCGCGGGTAAAGACTCAGATCCCTCTCCGATGCCGGTCGACAAGGGCTTTGGTTCACTCAAGGCCGGCTGTATACTTGAGCCGTTCCGGATTCATCAGTGGCCAGCGTTCCCGGTCCTGACCGTTTGGCCAGCGAACCTCGACGAGGTGAACGGTTGTCGCAAATCATCTCCAAGCCAGAAGCCACTGACGCAGCCTTACGGCCTCTGTTCGTCGATCTGGACGGCACGCTGGTCAAGTCCGATACGCTGATCGACTCCTTGCTGGTGCTGATGCGGACGCGCCCTGCGCTGGTGCTAGCGCTACCTGGAAAGCTGTTCAAGGGCAAAGCGGCGTTCAAGGCGTTTGTTACCGACTCCGTTTCGCTGGACGTTGCGCATCTGCCTTACAATCGCAAGCTGCTGCTCTATCTTCAGCAGGAGCGGGCGCGGGGACGCGCAATGTATTTGGCTACGGGCGCGGATGTGCGGCTGGCGCGACGGGTCGCCACCCACCTGGCCATCTTTAATGACGTGCTGGGTTCGGACGGCGCGACCAATTTAACCGGAAGCAAGAAGCTCGCCGGGCTGCGAGCAAAGCTGGGCTTGGATGGGTTCGATTACATTGGCAATGACACGCCCGATCTGCCGCTGCTGGCGCACGCCGGCGAGGCGATGGTAGCGAATCCGAGCCTGGGACTGCGGATGGGACTGCGTGCCCGGAAGATTCGGCCGGCACTCGAGTTCAAGGAGAGCAAGCCTGCCCTGCAATCGCTGCTGAAGGCGGTGCGGCTGCACCAGTGGGCCAAGAACCTGCTCATCTTTGTTCCGGTACTTTTGTCTCACTCGTTGAATCCGGGCAAGCTGTTGACAGCACTGGCGACGTTCTTTTGTTTCTCACTGACGGCCTCGTCGGCCTACATTGTGAACGACTTGCTGGACATCGAGGCTGACCGCCGGCATCCGCGCAAGAGGTTGCGGCCATTTGCGTCCGGGGATCTGACGCCGTTTAGCGGAATCTGCATTTCGGCGGCTTTTCTGCTGGTCGGACTTGCGGGCGGACGGATGCTTCCGGGCAGCTTCTACGGATGGCTGCTTCTCTACCTGGCGACAACGCTGAGTTATTCCTGGTATCTGAAGAAGATTGTTCTTGTGGATGTGATGGTGCTCTCTGGCTTGTACATTCTTCGCCTGCTTGCAGGCGGCGCGGCGACGCTGACTCCCATCTCTCACTGGCTGGCCGGCTTTTCGCTGTTTCTGTTTCTGTCGCTGGCTATCGTGAAGCGGTTTGCGGAGCTGGAGAACCTGCGCGCCAGTAATTCGGCGCCCAAGAACGGCCGCGGCTACCTGCTGGCCGACCTGGCGCAGATGCGGAGCTTCGGAACAGCCAGCGCCTATGCTTCGGTCGTGGTATTCGCGATCTACATCAGCGGACTCGACGTGGTGAAGCTCTATCGCCAACCGCGGCTGCTGTGGCTGATTGTGCCGCTGATGATTCTGTGGCTCAACCGTGTCTGGCTGCTGGCGTCGCGGGGCGAACTCGATGAAGATCCAGTGGCGTTTGCGTTGACGGACCGCATGAGCCAACTGATTGGTTTGGCAGTGGCGGCGATTGCGCTGCTGGCGCTCTAAAAACAATTCCAGGATTCGCGTACTCTGGCAGAATTCCTGCGAGTTTGCCGTTGCGTGATGGCCGTCAATCAATGGGATTACCTATTAGAGCAGAATCAAGTTAGCTATACCCAGCGGCGATTTTACGAGTAATTCTGTATATCTCTGACGAAGTGACCGCGATGACGAGGATGGGACGAGCCTATTCGGACGATCTGCGGGTGAGGA
>Ga0114951_10002717_pt1 | contig 19538 bp, 17 predicted proteins | sample AM7aDNAmetaG_FD_88677 | JGI IMG/M metagenome (GOLD analysis project Ga0114951, IMG submission 88677) | Freshwater microbial communities from Finland to study Microbial Dark Matter (Phase II) - AM7a DNA metaG | ecosystem: Environmental > Aquatic > Freshwater > Lake | place: Finland: Lake Alinen...
CAAAGTTTACGCTGAAGCGCAAAAGCGTTATGGCACCACCGATATCCCCGTTGACACCTTCAACAAAGTCTGGATCGTCCCCGCAAAAGCCACGGTTTACGAACACCAGGACGCCGCTTTTGTGACCGAGAGCAGATTGAAAGTCATGTTGGAAAGTGATTATGTAGCACAAAATGCTGGCGTAGAGACGCAAAATCTTGCGTCTGGACAAGAGACGCAAAATTTTGCGTCTCTACATCATGAGGCGGCAGCCCAACAAGAACTCGTCAAGAACATTCTGCGCGACGTCATCATCCCCATCCTCGAGAAAGAAGTCAACGAAGGCCAAAACTTCGCCACCCTGCGTCAGGTCTACCATTCGCTTATTCTGGCCACCTGGTACAAGCGCAAGATCAAGGCCAGCATCATGGCCCAGGCGTATGTCGATCAAAAGAAAATTTCCGGGATCGGTTACGCGTTGCCGACCCGGGGACATGTTGCGCCCTTTGCCAACGTGTCCCCACGACCGCTGCCAAGCGAACTGGTGTTGAATGCGAAAGCACCCCAGGTCTCAACCGATCTTCAAGCGAACTTGAGTCCTGAACAAATTTGGACCCGATACGTAGAGGCTTTTAAGAAAGGCGCGTACAACCTTATCAAGGAAGAATACGACCCGGCCACACAGGAAACTATTCCCAGGAAGTATTTTTCTGGTGGGACGGATCTTTCGATGGAGGTGTTCAAGGTAACAGATGCGGCCATGCCGCCGCAAGAGGATCCAGCGCACGACCTTGTAATCCGGGTTAGTTCTTCGGCAATATCACCGCCAGATGCCAAAGAACTGGCGACAAATCGTGGTTTTACTGGTGGTGAACGTGCTTATTGGATGCGGTATCCCGAGCAAATGGTTTCGTATTTATCGCAAAAATATCCTGATGGGCCTGTGCTTATCGCGGATATCGGTTTTGCGAGCGGGAGCATAACGGAATGGACGGCGCAACAAAACCCGCAATTTCGCGTCCTGGGGATCGAAAGAGAGGGCGATCTGGTTGTCAAGGCAACTGCTCACGCCAAAACAGCCGGTTTCAAGATATTGGAACGACCTTTGATCGATGGGCAGGAGGCGTTCTTAAAACCGATCAAGGATTTTGGATACGGCCGACAACTTGTGATCGATATGAAGTCTTCGGATCATCCGGTCATGTATTATCAGAAAGCAGATATTACACAAGGCATAAAAATACCTCGCGAGTCTTTCGACGGTATTATTTTGCATAAGATCAGAGATGGCATTGTTAATCTTGAAGATCGGGAAAAATTATCGGCTGAATTGTCAAGTCTTATGGCGGTTGGCGGGGTGGTTTCTCTGGTTGAGGATCTGTATGTAGAGCCTTCCGATGCTGATGGAGCGTGGTTTTCCAAAAGATACGCGCTTAACGCGATCGTGATACCGAAGTTAATGGCTTTGGGCATTGTGCCGGAGCAATACAAGCCCTTTGTTCTTGATCCCAATTACCACCTGATACTTTCATTGCGGGACAAACAGGGACAGGAGATCAATGAATTGATTTTTTCGGGCCGGGAAGATGATCTGGTCCGGGCTATTCAGCAAGGGGAGATACTGATCCGCGGGGTCGGTATCCATGAAACACGCGAACATGTCATTGAAAGTTTTGCCCGGCATGATTTTGAGGTTGTTGAACAATGGGATATTCCGATCCCGTATGAAGGGGTAAAGGCAGGGCATCTGTCGCTGATGAAGGGGTTGCTGCTAAGAAAGAAAAAGCATAAGGAGCCTTTCCCTGATGGCAGCGATTTTTTCAAAGAATATTATGATCCGTATTTAACGATTTTTCAGGCACTTAAAGTTACCGCAGGGACGAATGTCGTCAATGTAGGGGTGGTGAATAATTATTTTCCGGCGCTTGCCGTCGCCCGTTTGGGCGGGAATTATATAGGATTTGATTTGCATAAATTTAATGTAAAGTTTACCAATGCTGTGGTATCTGATTATGCCTGGGAGGAATATGGGGGCTCTATTGAGCACAGGCTGGGGCTTTTTCAAATCGATTCATTCGTTTCCCGCGATATTCCCTGGCATAGCCAGGATATTGTGTTAATGCTCAGCGGGGCATTATCTGATCCCATCCCTGAATCGTCACGTGTAGGGACTTTTCTGGAAGGGTTGAGGGTGATCAAGGATGGCGGTTATCTTGTCGTTGGCACCGTGGGGCATCCGCCATGGGAAGAGCCAGAACTGCAAGATACCATTGCCCAGGGGCTGCATCAGGCTACAGGAGAGGGATTGGTTGATGTGACAGAGAATTTTTCCAGCGAGGAGTTGACGGGAGCCTTCTTTAAGGCTACTCACGCTGGTTTTATGCATATCTACCAGGTCAGACATGGGCCTGCCAGATCGGAACCATATCTGGATTCTCCTGCATTTGTTTCTTCGGTCATGCACAACAAGATCGGCGATGAGTTTTCCCGCCAGTTTGATATTTTGCCGCATTCGGAAATTGTAACGATCGGGCCAGGATATTATAACGCTTCCGAGATCGCATTTTCCCGGCAAGGGCATCATGTTACAGTTGTCGATCCTTACGGAGATTGGTTGCGCACGTCCCCGTTACCTCTTGTGTTAGACCCCATGAATATGTCCGGCGCTAATCCTTTCAAGGATGCAATCCGGGTGGCGGGTGGAAGTTACACGGTAGTCCGGCATCTTCTTGACCATCAAATGGAGGGCATCCCGGAGCGTATTGATGTGGCGATCCTTGCCGATGTTCCTGGTGTATTGCAATCGACCCGGCTTGCGGCTGATGTCGCCAGGCGGGTGCGGGATGGAGGGTATTTAGTGATCCAGACATCAACAGATCCTGAAAGTGTGCCGCGCATTGTGCGTGAGCTGCGCAAACGGGGAATTTCAGTTTATAAAACAGATTTCTTTAAGCCGTATATGGATCGTGGGCTGGCACGTGTTACATGGGATAATGTAGGCAAGACACCTCATGCAGGCTGGTGGAGCGCTACTTCACGGACGTTTGTGTTTAAGTTGAAAAAAAATGACATCGGGATCACTGATAAGAATGCTTTAGTCGTTTCTATGGGTAAGGCCAATGTCGGGAATGACGCATCAGAAAAATCTCCAGTTTTGGAAATCTTTTCACAAACGGTAGCGCAACAAGTTCAAAGAATGCCTGTTTGGGAACTTTTGGGTGCTTTAGATCTTGAGAAGGCTGGAAAGGTATCAACCCGTCAAGGTTCCAATGGTCTTGTTATCCAAAGGGTCCGAGTTCCTAAATTGGTGAACAAGGGGAGGGCACCACAAGGATTGGAGATTTTGCCTCAGGAAATGGTTAATATTCTAAAATCGGCGGATGAAATCTTTGTTAACGATTTACCTGTCGATAGCCACAGGATGTTCAAGGAAATGGATCTCTTTTTTACGTCTTCTTTGTTGAGCAACCATGATCCTGAGAATTCGGGCGGTATCGACCTCAACCCGGCGCAACTTGATATTAAAACGCAGAACCCCGGCGGCGAGATCGCTTTCAACCTTGAGCCCACGATGCTCGCCCGCCTGCAGAAGGCTTCTGGCATTTCACCCGTGATCGTCAGCGTGCGCCCGCTGGAAAACCTTTCTGCATTCATGGGGATCCAGAAGCCGGGGGTGAGGTGATTGAACGGGGGGCTTTAGCGCAGGAAGCGTTTGACCTGGTCGTGGTTGCCGGCAAGTATGGCCGTGAAGGTGAGTTCGTCCTTGTGCAGGATCACGCGCAGTTTTCCTTCTATACTGATCTCGTAAAATGGCCGGCGCAGCTGCTTGAAAAAGAACCGCGGCGCGATCTTTTGCGCTTCCATAAGATTATTGTTCGTTGAAAAATAGACCAGCAAGGCCCGCAGGGCGGTTTTGACGGTTACTTTCTGTTGTGGATCAAGGCCTTTGACAGCACGCTCGAAAGAGGGGATCCAGGAAAGTGTGTAAGGCATGATCTAGAGCTTGTCGATATCTTTGGCCGTAACTTTTTTCGCGGAATGTTTTTCTTTCTGATAGATATTTTCAAGGCGGATGTATTCTGCATCCGAAAAGACTTTTTCGACCGTTTCGAGCGGGATCAGTTCAAGGCGGTTTCCTTTGAGCTGGATGTCGAAAAGCGCGCCTTCGGCAAGATGCATCGCGGTGATGAGTTTTTTGGGGATGGTGATCTGGTTTTTGCCGGTTAGTGTGATGGTCATAGGTAACTCCCTTTTTTACAAGTGTATCATATATTCCGAAGTTCCATAAAGAAGAAAGTAAGGTGTTCAAATAATCGTTGCATTTCTTCTATCCTTTGGCTATACTATCGCGAACTTTTCCAGGGAAAGTTGATGGATCGTTAACGGGGCAGGCGGCTTTGGAATGAAGTGAAAGCGCCGCAGGCCTCAACCGGGGCAACCCCGGGGAAAAATCGCTTCCGCCTTCACTTCTGTATCCGACCCGGCGGGGCAGTAATCAAAGGAGCATGTATGGCGATGGAATTGATCAGGCAGTTGCTCGAGGCGGGCGTTCATTTCGGCCACCAGACCCGCCGGTGGAACCCCAAGATGAAAAAGTTTATCTTCGGCGAGCGCAGCGGCATTTATGTCATTGACCTCGAGAAGACGGAAAGCTGCCTCACCGAGGCCCGTGCGGCTGCGCGTAATATCGCCGCGAAAGGCGGGCGTTTCCTTTTTGTGGGCACCAAGAAGCAGGCCCAGGAGGTTGTCGCGCAGGAAGCCCAGCGCGCCGGCATGTTTTATGTCAACAGCCGCTGGATGGGCGGACTCCTCACGAATTTTGAGACCGTCAAGAAATCTATCCGCAAGCTTCAGGAGATCGAGCGGATGGAGAAGGAAGGCATTTTCGAGCGTCTCACCAAGAAAGAAATATCGCTCCTGAACAAGGAAAGAGCGCGCCTGATGAACGATCTGGGAGGTATCCGCGAAATGACCCGCCTGCCTGACGCGATTTTTCTTGTCGACGTTAAGAAGGAAGATATCGCGGTCAAGGAATGCAAGCGCCTTAATATTCCGATCATTGCCATGATCGATACCAATAGCGATCCGGATCCCATCGATTGCCCGATCCCGGCCAATGACGATGCGGTGAAATCGATCCGTCTGATCGCGGGGCTTGTGACTGACAGTATTATTGAAGGCCGCAAGGAGTTTTCCGGTGAAGAACCGGTCAAGGCTCCCGAAGCGCCTGTTGCGCAAGCGGCTGTGCCCGTGCCTGTGGCTGTGGTGGAGGGCGTTATCCCGCAGGTTATTGCAGAAAGCCTGGCCGAGGGGCTTGTCGAGTATGACGAGAATGTCGAACGCGCCAAGGAAACGGCCAAGAAGAAGGTTGTCAAGAAGACTGTCGTGGAAAAGGAGTAATACATCATGTCGCTGGATGCCATTAAAGAGCTGCGTGAATTGACCAATTGCGGAATCATTGATTGCAAGAAAGCCCTGGAGCAGGCCAGCGGTGACCTGTCCAAGGCCAAGGATATATTGCGTGAAAAGGGTCTTCAGATGGCCCTCAAGAAGGCATCGCGCGCGGCTAACGAGGGCCGCATCGAGGCCTACATTCATAATGGAAGCCGGATCGGGGTGCTGGTGGAGGTCAATTGCGAGACCGATTTTGTGGCCCGCAACGATGCGTTTATCCAGTTTGCCAAGGACCTGGCCATGCACATCGCGGCCATGGCGCCGCAGTATGTGAAGAAGGCCGATGTTCCTGCTGACGTGCTGGCTGGCATTGATCCGGTGGCCGTATGCCTTTTGGAACAGCCTTTTGTCAAGGATGCGTCCAGGAGCATCCAGGACCTGCTCAATGAACTTGTGGCCAAGACTGGCGAGAATATTGTCATCGGCCGTTTCGCGCGTTACAAGATCGGCGAATAATCGTTCAACCAGGGGGGGCGTCAATTGCCTGCGAAGAAGCCTCTTTATAAAAGAATACTCCTCAAGCTCAGCGGCGAAGCCCTGCAGGGCAAGCGGGGCCATGGCATCGATGCGGATGTGTGCGCCGGGTTTGCCGCGCAGATCAAGGAGGTCCATGCCCTGGGTGTCCAGATCGCGCTGGTCGTGGGGGCGGGCAATATTTTTCGCGGGCAATTTGAATCGAAGCGCTTTGGGCTTGACCGTTCGGTGGCCGATTACATGGGCATGCTGGCCACCGTCTTGAACGGCCTGGCCCTGCAGAATGCGCTCGAACAGCTGGATGTTCCCTGCCGCGTTATGACGGCCATCGAGATGCATGCGGTGGCCGAGCCCTATATTGTCCGCCGGGCTGTGCGCCATCTGGAAAAGGGGCGTGCGGTTATTTTTGTGGCGGGGACCGGGAATCCTTTCTTTACCACAGACACGGCGGCGGCCTTGCGCGCCAGCGAGATCAAGGCCGAGGTCATCATGAAGGCGACCAAGGTGGACGGGATCTATTCCGCCGATCCCCTGAAGGATCCATCGGCCAGGAAATATGATAAACTGAAATTTATGGATGTGCTCCGTGAAAATCTCAAGGTCATGGATTCCACAGCGATCAGCATGTGCATGGATAACGAGCTTCCGATCCATGTTTTCAACCTGATGCAGGAAGGGAATATCAGGAAAGCTGTTCTGGGAGAAAATATCGGGACACTGGTGGGTTGAAAGGGGGCCGTATGGGTGTTAAAGAAACTGTTCATGAAACCGAAGCAAGGATGAAGAAGGCCGTTGAGGCTGTGGTGCGCGAATTTGGCGAGGTTCGTACGGGCCGTGCCCATCCGGCGCTTGTCGAGGAGCTTCATGTGGATTATTACGGGGCGCCGACCCCTCTCAGGCAAATAGCGGCCGTATCTTCTCCCGATGCGAGCTGCCTGATCATTCAGCCGTGGGACCCGAGCGCGCTTGTTGAGATCGAAAAAGCGATCCTGGCGTCCAAACTTGGCATCACGCCCAATAACGACGGCAAGATCATCCGGCTGGTCGTTCCTCCCTTATCCGAGGAGCGGCGCAAGGAAATGGCCAAAGTCGTCAAGGAGATGGCGGAGAAGGGCCGGGTGGCGCTGCGTGCTGTGCGCCGGGATGAGAATGAAAAGATCGCGAAACTTAAAAAAGATAATGTGATCGCCGAGGACGATGAGTTCAAGGGCCAGGAAGAGGTCCAGAAATTGACGGACAAGTATATCAAGGAAGTGGACAGCATCCTTGAGAAGAAGAACAAGGAATTGTTGAATATCTGAGCCGGGCAGCGACATTTTTGCTCTTTCAAATTTTGACCCACTAGCTCATCCGGTAGAGCACAGCCCTTTTAAGGCTGGTGTGCCGCGTTCGAGTCGCGGGTGGGTCATTTTTTTATCTTCATAGTCCATCGGGCGGGTGGCGGAACTGGCAGACGCGCCAGACTTAGGATCTGGTCCCGCAAGGGATGGAGGTTCAAGTCCTCTTCCGCCCATTTTCTTGGAAAAGAGGACTTGAAGGGAGCCCCGATTCATCCGACGAAAGGAGGATGATCAGATCGGGGCGGGTGGCCGACCCCGAAGGGGCGCCAAGTCCTCTTCCGCCCATTCTCTATTCCCGCCGGGGGAGATGTCAGGTGTGGTCTGGCAATATTCGTCTTTTTGATGTTGACTATCCTTCCCGGGATGATAGAATAAAAAAATCATTTCAGGAAGTCGATCTGGTGTTGAGTGCGTGTTTGCACGCGGCGGTAATTCAGTTGGCTAGAATGCCACCTTGCCAAGGTGGATGTCGAGGGTTCGAATCCCTTCCGCCGCTTTTTTAATTTAGTATCCCGGGCCCGGATAGTCGTGGCCTTGAGCGGATATTCACCTGTCAGGAGGCAGTCCCCATTTATGAAGATCCTTGATTTTCTTTGTCCCGATGCTGTGACCGCAGACCTTAAGGCAACCACCAAAAAAGAACTTATTGAAGAAATGGCCGGCATGATGGTGGAGTGCGGCGCTTTCGAAAAAAAACATAAAATGAAGATCATCGATGTCCTGATGGCCCGTGAAGCGCTCGGGTCAACGGCCATTGGCCAGGGCATCGCCATCCCTCACGGAAAGACCGATTGCGTCGACAAGCTTGTCGCCGGTCTGGCGATCAGCAAGAAGGGTATCGATTTCGACGCCCTCGACGGGGAGCCGGCGCATATTTTCTTCCTTCTGGCGGCGCCCATGGATTCTGCCGGCCCGCATCTGAAGGCGTTGGCACGGGTGGCCAGGCTTCTTAAAGACAAATATTTTCGCGAGAGCCTCAAGTCCGTCAAGGATAAAAAAGAGATCCTCGATCTTGTCGCCCGCGAAGACGAACAGCTCAGCTAAAGGCTAATGGCCAGTAATCTCCTCAAGTGGCTGTATCCCGGCATGCAGGTCAAGCGGTGGGCGCTGGCTTCGCTGCTGGGGGTTTGTATTGTTGCCCTCGGCGCCTATTTCTCCGCATATCCTCATCCGTATGTCAGTTCATTTGGAGTTGTGATCTTTCTCTGCGGGATCCTTTTTACGGCCCTTGGCATTGGCAAGATGACAACATCCTTGATCACGATCTTTTTACCCCGGCGTGAACAGGATCTCGTCAATATCCTTTATCAGAAAAGATTCCTGGAACGCGGGCCGAAGATCGTGGCCATCGGCGGCGGGCACGGGCTTTCGAATCTGCTTTTGGCGCTCAAGGAATACACCGGCAACATTACAGCCATTGTGACGGTCGCCGACAGCGGCGGGTCATCGGGGCGTTTGCGCGAGCAGTTTGATATTGTGGCTCCCGGCGATATCCGCAACTGCCTGGTGGCGCTGGCGGACGCGCCCGGGATCATGGGCGATTTGTTTCAGTACCGTTTTCCCGAGAAGTCCGAGCTTAAGGGCCATAACTTCGGGAATCTTTTTCTGACGGCTCTTTACGAGGTGGGCAACCGGGATTTTCGCCAGGCTGTCGAATTGACGAGCAAGGTCCTGGCCATCCGCGGGAAGGTCGTGCCGTCGACTGTCACGAATGTCCATCTGGTGGCGCGTTACCGCGACGGGAAGGTGACCGAGGGCGAAGCCAGGATCCCGCGCTCCGGCGTGCCCATTGAACGGGTTTTCCTGAACCCTTCGGATGCCCGGCCCAATGAAGATGCGCTCGAGGCTATCCGTGAAGCCGATGTCATTATTCTCGGCCCCGGCAGCCTGTATACGAGCGTTCTGCCGAATCTGGTCATCCAGGGGGTCCCTGAAGCCATTGAAGGGGCGTCGGCATTTCGTATTTATGTGTGCAATGTCATGACCCAGCAGGGTGAGACCGAGGGATATACGGCCAGCGAGCATGTCCGTGCTTTGGTCGAGCATACCCGCCCCAATATCATCGACGCGGTGGTGATCAACGCCAGTACCATCAGCGATACCGAGGCCCTGGCGCGTTATCGCCGGGAGAACTCCATCCCGGTTAAATCCGATGCCGATGCGATCAGGGGGATGGGGTACAAGGTTTTCAGCGAGGATATTGTCGGGGTCAGGGATTTTGTCCGGCATGATTCGCATAAATTAACACGCGTGCTTATCGGCGCGATCGAACGTAACCGTGTGATCAGGCGTTGACCGTTTATGCCCAGGATTGAAAAAACAATTGTTGTCAGGACCAAGCTGGGGCTTCATGCCCGTCCGGCGGCCATGTTCGTCCAGGTTGCCAACAAGTACACGTCCACTGTGGTGATCCGTAAAGGGGCTGAAGAGGTCAACGGAAAATCCATCATGGGCATCCTCATGATCGGGGCCGATTACGGCAGTGAGCTGACCATGATCGTGGAAGGTGATGACGCGGAAAAGATGTTCGCGGAACTGGAGGCGTACCTTGCCAAAGAAGACTAAGACGGAAGTCGTTCTCAAGGGGATCCCCGCCGCCCCCGGCATCGCCATCGGGTCCGCGTTTCTCATGGACCAGCAGGACTTTATTGTGCCCGAGCGTGCCATTGCCGACGAGGAGATAGTCGTCGAGATCGCCCGCTTCGATGAGGCGATCAGTGATACCCGCGCCGAGATCCAGGAGATCAAGGAGAAGATTGCCGCGCAGGTCGGGGCTATCGACGCGCAGATTTTTGACGCCCACCTTCTTGTTCTCGAGGACTGCATGCTCATCGATGAGGTCAAGAACCGTATCAAGGCTGACAAGTACAGTGCGGAATGTATTTTTTCGCGGGTGCTCAAACATTATGTGGATGTTTTTAAAAAGATCCAGGACGACTATATCAAGGAGCGTTCCGCGGATGTGGAGGATGTGGGCCGCAGGATCTTGAAACACCTGATGGGCGAGACCAGGATCCATGATTTCGAGCAGCTTTCCGGCGAGATCATCATTGTCGCGCACGACATCTCGCCGTCGGATGCGGTCACCATGTACAACAAGAAGATCATGGGGTTCGTGACCGATATCGGCGGGCGGACAGCGCATACGGCGATCATCGCCAAGTCGCTGGGCGTCCCTGCGGTCCTGGGGCTGAAGGATGCGACCCTGCGCATCAGCAACCAGGACAATATCATTATCGATGGTCGCAAGGGGGTTGTGCTCATTAATCCTTCGGAAGCGACCGCCGCACTTTATGCCAGGGAAAAGGCGAAGATCGCAGCCTATGAGGGGTCTTTCGAGAGCGTCCAGGATGTGCCTTCCGAGACCCAGGACGGCCGGCGCATTGTCCTGACCGCGAACTTCGAGATGGACGGTGAAATCCCGGCTGTCAAGAAATACAGGGCCGAAGGGATCGGCCTTTACCGTACTGAGTTCTTTTACATGAACCGACTGGACCTTCCTACCGAGGAGGAGCAGTACCGGGCCTACCGGAAGATCGCGGAGGCCATGGCCCCTAATTCTGTGGTGATCCGTACCCTGGACCTTGGCGGCGACAAATTTATCTCAAGCATCCAGCTGCCCAAGGAAATGACGCCGTTTTTGGGGTCCCGTGCGATCAGGCTTTGCCTGGAAGAGCCGGAGATATTCCGTACCCAGCTGCGCGCCATCCTCAGGGCATCCGTTCACGGGAATGTGTGCATGATGTACCCGATGATTGCGGGTCCGGGTGAGCTTCGGGCCGCGAATAGTATCCTCAAGGGGGTCAAGGAGCGTTTGCGTGAAAAGGGTATGCCCTTTAACGAGAATATGCCCGTTGGCGTGATGATCGAGGTCCCCTCCGCAGCCATGACGGCCGACCTTCTGGCCAAGGAATGCAATTTTTTCAGTATTGGCACCAATGACCTGATCCAGTACACGCTGGCGGTCGACCGTGCCAACGAGAAAATGGCGCAGTTTTACGAGCCGGGCCATCCGGCCGTGCTTCGCCTGATCCGGCGCACCATCAGCGCGGCGCATGACGCCAACATTAAAGTCAGTGTCTGCGGCGAGATGGCGAGCGACCCGACCCTGGCGGTGATCCTTTTGGGGCTGGGCCTGGATTCGTTCAGCATGTCGCCTTCAAGCATCCCGGTCATCAAGCGTGCGCTGCGCCGTATCCGTTTTTCCGATGCCCAGGATCTTGCGCGGCAGGCATTGCGCCTGAGTACCGGCCAGGAAGTCGAAGAATTTATGGTGACGGAGCTGACCCGGCTGGTGCCGGATATGTACAGTTACAACGGGGAGGTCCAATGAAAGTTCTTGTTCTCGCCGGAGGTTACGGCACGCGGCTTTATCCTGTTGTGAAAGATATTCCTAAAGCGTTGCTCGAGGTTTGCGGGAAGACCCTTATTGATCATGTGCTCGAGAAATTTATCCATGTCCCCGGGATTGAGGAGGTCTGCGTTGTCACCAATGACAAGTTCGCAGCCCAGCTTCAGGCCTGGGCGGGCCGGAAAACGGGGCTGCCTTTTGCCCTGCGGGTGGTCAATGACGGCACCAGGTCGCCGGAAGAACGCCTGGGCGCCGTGGGCGATATCCTCTTTGTTTTTGATCAGGAAAAGGAGCCGGTGGACTGGGTGGTGGCGGGCAGTGACAATCTTTTTGACGCCGGGGTCGCTGACTTCGTCCGCTTCGCGCAGGCGAAAAGTCCGCATGCCTCTGTTGGCGCGTATGATATCCGCGATACGGCCGCTGCATCCAAATACGGGGTCCTTGACCTGGCGGGTGACGGCCGCATTGTTTCGCTGGAAGAAAAACCCCAGGCCCCGCGTTCGAGCCTTATTTCCATGTGCCTGTATTATTTTCCGCGGGAAATGCAGGCCTCGATCCGCCGGTATGTGGAGGAAACACGCGCCACAGACACAACGGGCGGTTGTTTCCAGTGGCTTTATCAAAAGAGTCCGGTTTACGGTTTTAAATTTCAGGGGAAATGGTATGATATCGGGAGTTTGGAATCGTATGACCAGGCGCAGAAGACATATTTGCTTTGAAATTGAACCTGATTTTTCAATAACCCATTGAGGAAAGGACAGTACACGTGAAAGGCAATTATTTTATCACATCGGAATCAGTCGGCAATGGGCACCCGGACAAGGTTTGCGATCAGATCTCGGATGCGGTGCTGGATGCCGTTCTTAAGGATGACCCCAAGGGCCGCGTCGCCTGCGAGACGTTTGTCAGCGCCGGACTTGTTATTGTCGGCGGTGAGATCACAACCACGACCTATGTGGATGTGCACAAGCTCGTCCGGGGTGTCTTGAGCGATATCGGATATACAAGCCAGGCTTACGGGTTTGATGCCGCCACATGTGCGATTTTAAACGCCATCAACCGTCAATCGCCGGATATTTCCCAGGGTGTCGATGCGGGCGGCGCCGGGGACCAGGGGATCATGTACGGTTACGCCACGAATGAAACTAAGGAACTGATGCCGCTGCCCATCACCCTGGCGCATGCCTTGGTCAAGCGTGTCGAAAAGGTCCGCAAGGACAAAACGCTGGATTATCTTGGACCCGATTGCAAGAGCCAGGTGACGGTGGAGTATGCCGACGGCAATCCCAAGCGCATCGACACGGTCGTTCTGGCGTGCCAGCACACCGAAAAAATCCTCGACAAGACGGGCAAGAAGATCACTGACAAGGCGCGTGCCCAGATCATCAAGGTTGTGGCCATGCCGATCGTTGGAAAGCTGATCGACAAGAACACCAAATTTTACATCAATCAGACGGGCAAGTTCGTTGTGGGCGGCCCTCAGTCGGATACGGGTGTGACCGGACGCAAGATCATTGTCGATACCTATGGCGGGATCGTGCCGCACGGCGGCGGTGCTTTTTCAGGCAAGGATCCGACCAAGGTCGATCGTTCTGCCGCTTATATGGCGCGCTACATCACCAAGAATATTGTGGCCGCCGGGATCGCGGAAAAATGCCTCATCCAGCTGAGTTATGTCATCGGCAAGGCTGAGCCGTTGAGCATTTTTATCGATACTTTCGGAACGGGCAAGATCAGCGAGCAGAAGATCGTCGAGCTGGTGCGCCGGCATTTCGACCTGACCCCGGCGGGGATCATCAAGAAGCTGGATCTGCGCAAGCCTGTGTTCCGTCAGACGGCCGCGTACGGCCATTTTGGAAATCCGGCCTTTGCCTGGGAAAAAACGGACATGGCCGCGACATTGGCCAAGGACGCTAAAATTTAAAAGGGAACCCCATGATTGCCAAAGAATACAAAGTCAAGGACATGAACCTCGCGGAACTCGGCCACAAGCAGATCGCGATGGCGGAAAAAGAGATGCCGGGCCTGATGGCGCTGCGCCGTAAGCATGGGGGCAAGAAGCCCCTGAAAGGGGCCCGTATCATGGGCTCCCTCCATATGACCATCGAGACCGCGGTCCTGATCAGGACCCTGTCGGCGCTGGGGGCGGATGTCCGGTGGGCAAGCTGCAATATTTTCTCCACCCAGGACCAGGCGGCGGCCGCGATCGCGGATGGCGGTGTGCCTGTTTTTGCCTGGAAAGGTGAGACGCTTGAGGAATACTGGTGGTGCACGAAGAAAGCTCTCATATGGCCCGATGGCAAAGGGCCGGATCTGATCGTCGACGATGGCGGGGATGCGACCATGATGGTTCATCTTGGGCTGGAAGCCGAGAAAGACCCCAAAGCCCTGGAGCGCAAGGCCGGCGGTGAAGACGAGCGTCAGCTCATCGCGTGCCTGAAGGCGACCCTGCGGGAAACCCCGCGCTTGTGGCACGGCATCACGCCGAAGATCAAGGGCGTTTCCGAGGAGACCACGACAGGAGTACACCGCCTTTATCAGATGCAGCAGCACAAGAAGCTTCTTTTTCCGGCGTTCAACGTGAACGATTCGGTGACCAAGTCCAAGTTCGACAATCTCTACGGCTGCCGCGAGTCGCTTGCCGACGGAATTAAGCGCGCGACAGATATCATGCTCGCCGGCAAGGTGGCCCTGGTGTGCGGTTACGGGGATGTCGGCAAGGGCTGTGCCCATTCCCTGCGATCTTACGGGGCGCGGGTGATCGTCACCGAGATCGATCCCATTTGCGCCCTGCAGGCTGCGATGGAAGGCTTCGAGGTCAAGACCATCGAGGATGCCCTGCCCGAGGCGAACGTGTTTGTCACGGCGACAGGGAATTGCGATATCATCACGGCTGCCCACATGGCACAGATGCGCGATCATGCCATTGTCTGCAATATCGGGCATTTTGACAATGAGATCGCGGTGGGGGATCTTGTCACGTTCAAGGGGATCAAGCATGTCAATATCAAGCCCCAGGTTGACAAGTATATCTTCCCTGACGGCCACTGTATCATCCTCCTGGCGGAAGGGCGGCTGGTGAACCTTGGCTGTGCGACGGGACATCCCTCCTTTGTCATGTCCAATTCTTTTACGAATCAGACGCTGGCCCAGCTTGAGCTGTGGCTGAAGCAGTATCCGGTGGGCGTTTATCGTCTTCCCAAGCATTTGGATGAAGAGGTGGCGCGCTTGCATTTGGAAAATGTTGGTGCTAAATTGACACGTCTTTCGTCGAGGCAGGCTAAATATCTCGGACTCGATGTGAACGGCCCGTACAAGCCGGACCATTACCGTTATTGAAGGGCTAGGTTTATTATGGGAGAAAAGATCGCCAAGATCGGTGTGTTAACGTCCGGAGGGGACGGCCCCGGCATGAACGCGGCCATCCGTTCGGTGGTGCGGACCGCTTTCTTTAACGGCCTCCAGGTAGACGGCATCATGCGCGGCTACCAGGGGCTGATCGAGGATGAAATTGTCCCCTATAATCACCGTTCGGTGTCGAACATCGTCAATCGCGGCGGGACGATCTTAAAGACAGCGCGTTCACAGGCGTTCCGCACGATCGAGGGGCAGCAAAAAGCGGTGGATGTGATCCGCAGGCGCGGGATCGACGCGGTTGTTGTCATCGGCGGCGACGGTTCCTATCTGGGCGCGAACGAACTTTTTACAAAATGGCATATTCCCACGGTCGGTATCCCCGGCACGATCGATAACGATCTTTTTGGTACCGACCAGACCATCGGCTGCAACACGGCCATCAATACGGCCCTGGATGCCATCGACAAGGTGCGGGATACGGCCAACAGCATGGAACGCATTTTTGTCATTGAGGTCATGGGCAACCGTTCCGGCTACATTGCCATGGAGGTTGCCGTCGGTGCGGGGGCCGAGGATGTGATCGTCCCGGAATTCAAGTGCAATTACCGCGAACTCTGCGACAATATCCAGGCGGGCCACGACAAGGGCAAGATCAGCTGGATGATCGTTACCTCCGAAGGGGCGGCGCGCGCGCATATTGTCGCCGATACGATCACCAATATGACCGGTTTCGAGACGCGTTCGGTTGTCCTGGGCCACGTCCAGCGCGGCGGGACGCCCTGCGGTGCGGACAGGATCCTCGCGACCCGGTTAGGCGCTGTGGCGGTCGATGAACTCTTGAAGGGTAATTACGGCAAGGCGATCGGCCTGGTGCAGGACAAGGTCAATATTATCCCGCTGGCTGATGCGCGCAAGCGCGATAATGATATTTACAAGGATCGTTACAATCTCATCAGGATGTTAAGGTAGGGCTAGGTGCCGGCAGGCACGGAAATCTAACGGGAAGGGACATTCAAATGCCTAAGATTTATTATGACAAGGACGCGGACCTAAACGTCCTTAAGGACAAAACCATCGCTATCGTGGGGTATGGTATTCAGGGCCGCGGCCAGGCGCTCAACCTGCGCGACAGCGGACTGAACGTTATCATTGCCCAGCGCGAGGGCGGGCCTAACTATCAGAAAGCCGTGGAAGACGGATTCAAGCCCATGGATGCGGGGAAAGCCGCGCAGAAGGCGGATATTATCCAGATCCTGACCCAGGATCATTTGCAGGCACAGATCTACAAGAAGTCCATCCGCCGGCATATGAAAAAAGGGAAGGCGCTTGTTTTTTCACACGGCTTTAACGTGCATTTCGGCCAGATCAAGCCGCCCGCGGATGTGGACGTGTGGATGGTGGCGCCCAAGGGGCCAGGTTCTTTTGTCCGCCGTCAGTATGAAGAAGGCAAGGGCGTTCCGTGCCTCGTGGCGATCCATCAGGATGCTTCGGGCCAGGCGCTCAAACAGGCGTTGGCGTATGCCAAGGGGCTCGGCGGGACACGCGCCGGCGTTTTTGAGACGACCTTCAAGGAAGAGACCGAGACGGATCTTTTCGGCGAGCAGGTTGTTCTGTGCGGCGGCACGAGTGAACTTATCAAGGCGGGTTTTGACACCCTGGTCGATGCCGGTTACGCGCCCGAGATGGCGTATTTCGAGTGCCTGCATGAGCTTAAACTCATTGTGGATATCATTTACGAGGAAGGTATCGCCGGGATGCGCAAGCGCGTTTCGGATACGGCTGAATACGGCGATTACACCCGCGGTCCGCGCATTATCACGGACCGCACCCGCAAGGAAATGAAGAAGATCCTTGCCGAGATCCAGAAGGGGAAGTTCGCCCGTGAATGGATGAAAGAAAACAAGACCGGGCGTGTGAACTTTCTCAAGATGCGCCAGGATCAGGACACCCATAAGATCGAAGAGGTCGGCAGGAATCTTCGCAGCATGATGTCCTGGATCAAGAAATAACGTAAGGCGTGCGTGTGCATGACGACAAAAAGGACGCATGCAATGGGGCGTGCGTCCTTTTAATTAATACGTGCAGGATATGGGAAGAAAGACGGTTGGTATGGCAAAACAGGACAGGGTATTGATCTTTGACACCACCTTGCGCGACGGGGAACAGGCCCCGGGCGCCAGCATGAACCAGCGCGAGAAACTGGAAGTGGCGTTAGCCCTCGAACGGCTGGGTGTCGATATCATCGAGGCAGGGTTTCCGGTTATTTCCAAAGGGGACTTTGAATCGGTGCGCATGGTGGCTCAAAAGGTGCGTTCAGCCGTCGTGGCCGGTCTTGCGCGCGCGGTGAAGAAGGACATTGATGCCGCTGCCGAGGCCCTGAAGCCTGCCCAACGCCCGCGTATTCATGTCTTTTTGGCCACCTCGAAGATCCATCTGGAACATAAATTAAAGAAAACGCCCGACGAGATCGTGCAGATGGCTGTCGATGCCGTGACGTACGCGCGCCGCAAGACGGACGATGTCGAGTTCTCTCCCGAGGATGCCTCGCGCAGTGACAAGACGTTTTTGTACCGCGTCTTGGAAGCGGTCATCAAGGCCGGAGCCCGTACGGTCAATATTCCCGATACGGTCGGGTATGCCATGCCCGAGCCCTATGGCAAACTGATCGCGGATATCCGTGCCAATGTTCCCAACATCAACAAGGCTGTGATTTCGGTCCATTGCCACAATGATCTGGGGCTGGCTGTTGCCAATTCGCTGGCCGCTGTCAAGAACGGGGCGCGCCAGGTGGAGTGCACCATCAACGGGATCGGCGAGCGTGCGGGCAATGCCGCGATGGAAGAGCTTGTGATGGCCCTGCGTACGCGCGGCGATTATTTTGGGGCTGTAACGACGATCAATACGCCCGAGATCTGCCGGGTGTCGCGCCTGGTGAGCAAGTACACCGGTTTTGCCGTGGCGCCCAACAAGGCTATTGTGGGGGGCAACGCGTTCCGTCACGAGTCGGGCATCCATCAGGACGGCGTCCTCAAGGAGCCAACAACCTATGAGATCATGCGCCCTGAAGATGTCGGCTTCATCGGTGTCGGCCTGGTGATGGGCAAGCACTCCGGCCGTGCAGGGCTCAAGTCGCGCCTCAAACAGCTGGGCATTGAATTGGCACAAGAAGAACTGGGCCGTGCCTTCGAGCGGTTCAAGGACCTGTGCGACAAGAAGAAAGAGGTCTTTGACGAGGATCTTGTGGCGATCGCCCAGGACGAGGTTCAGGAGGTCAAGGATGTTTGGGCCCTGGAGTCGCTGGTTGTCACCAGCGGGACACATATCAAGCCCGATGTAGCTGTGCGTTTGAGATCTGCCGGGAAAGTCCATGAGAAAAAGGCTACCGGAGACGGCCCCGTGGATGCCTGCTATGTGGCCATCGATGAGCTGACAGGCTGCCGGGGTAAACTTCTCCATTACGCCATCCAGTCGGTGACCCAGGGACAGGACGCGATGGGTGAGGTGCGGGTGTGTGTCAGTTTTAACGGACAGAAAGTGATCGGTATCGGCGCGTCCACCGATGTCATCGAGGCTTCCGTCAAGGCGTATCTTAATGCGGTGAACAAGGCCTGTGCGGCCGCCATGGCAAAAAAACAAAAGTCCCCGGGCATTGATTTCGGGCTTCAGCTTTAATAAAGGGTTTATGCCGGAAGTATTAAAATCGACCTATGGCCTCGTCGGGTATCCGCTGGGGCACAGCCTTTCGCCTGTCATGCACAATACCGCTTTTGCGGAACTTGGCGTGGATGCGGTGTATCAACTCTTTCCCATGACAAAGGAAGAGCTGGCGCCTTTCTTCGCGTCCCTCAAGACGCCCTACAGTCCTGTCTTCGGGCTTAACGTGACGGTGCCTCATAAAGAAGCGGTGATCCCTTTCATGGATACCATGTCGCCGTTTGCCCACAAGGTCGGCGCGCTTAATACTGTTGTTATTACGCCGGACCGCAAGCTTGTGGGCCACAACACCGACGGTCCGGGGTTTCTGGCGCATCTGACCGAGGAAGGCTTCGACCCTGCCGGCAAGCGCATCGCCATTTTGGGTGCGGGCGGGGCGTCGCGGGCCCTCATCACGGTGTTGTGCCTGTTGCCAGCAAGGCCGCACGCCATCAAGGTCTTTGATGTGGATCAAGAACGTGCGGGGACTCTGGTCCGTGACCTTTCTTCCCGTATGGACACGGCGTGTGTCGAGGTGGTGGCGCAGATAGATGATCTTCATATCGAACTGGCCGACCTTTTGATCAATGCGACGCCCATCGGCATGAAACCCGGGGATCCTTGTCTGGTTCAAGAAACCTTATTGCACCCGCACATGATGGTCTACGACCTGGTGTATAATCCGGCTGAAACCAAGCTCCTGGCCATGGCCAGGCGCCGGGGAGCCAAAGCGGTGAACGGGCTCAAGATGCTTTATTATCAGGGGGTCCTTGCGTTCCAGCATTGGGCCGAGACCCAGATCCCTGACAAGGTCAAGTCCCGCATGTGGGAAGAATTGCAGAAAGCATCTATATATTGAAAGTAGGGGCGGGTCTCAGACCCGCCCGTAC